>WASW01065624.1_pt1 | contig 44347 bp, 41 predicted proteins | sample 5698521 | NCBI WGS metagenome assembly WASW01 (sample SAMN11175560, study PRJNA528189) | sponge metagenome | isolation source: marine sponge | host: Leucetta | place: Antarctica: Western Antarctic Peninsula, King George Island | collected 2013-01
CGAACGGCTGGCTCGAAACTACCTGTCCATGCTACAACTGGCAGCCACCGTGATTTGGCTTAGATGATTGAGAACGCCCCCTAGGCAATATTTGTACATGCGCGCTGACTCATCCGCATCGGCGTCGCCGCCAAATGACATGGTTCCGAAACACAGATTTGAGACCTGAACACCGGTTCGGCCCAATAATTTGTAGTTCATGATGGTTTTGATCCCTTAACTATTTTGTATTTTGGTGATGACGTTTTGTGTTTCCTGCATCAACGATTCGACCAATTCGCCTGCCGGAAGGTCCCGCGCCAATGCCCCAGCCTGACCTGACCATAATGACATATAGTCAGGAGAGCCTGATTTTCCACTGGCGGCTCGCAAAGGCCCTGTCAGGCTGTTGGGAATGGGAAATTCAGGCAGTTGATCTTCAATACCGGCGGTATCCTCGATATACCTATTATTGATCCCGCGGGCTGGGCGCCCGGAAAAAGCATGGGTGATCCGGGTTTGATCATCGGTAGAATTTTTTAGCGCGTTTCGGTAGGCCTCATTGGTCGAAGATTCCGGGCAGCGCAGAAAAGCCGTGCCGATTTGAACACCGCTGGCACCAAGTGCCAGCGCCGCGGCAATGCCGCGTCCATCAGCAATTCCGCCGGCCGCAATAACGGGGACAGAGACAGCATCAACAACCTGTGGGACAAGAGCCATCGTCCCGACCTCGCCGCTTTCATAAGGTTTATTAAATGTACCGCGGTGTCCGCCGGCTTCAAATCCCTGCGCAATGATCGCATCGACACCGCGCGCCTGCAGAATTTTTGCTTCCGCTACTGAGGTTGCTGAGCACAAGATTTTTATATCGATATCCCGCAAGGCCTGAAGCATTTCGTTGTCGGGCAATCCGAAGTGAAAACTGACAACGGAAGGCCTCTCTTTCATCAGCACATCAAACTGATCTTGGCTGAAACTTGGAAAAAGAACTGTCGCCTCCGGCACATCTGTTATTCCAAGCGTTTCATAATGAGGTTTTAACATCTCCCGCATAGCGGCATCTTTTGCCAAATTCCGTTCAGGTTCGGCATGGACAAAAAAATTCACGTTGTAACGCCCATTGCTGTGTTCGCGAACCTGTTGGCATTGCGCGCCGAGTTGATCAGGGGTCAGCATGGCTGCTGCAATAGAGCCAAGCGCACCAGCGCGGCTGGCGGCAATTGCCAGTTCTGCCGTGGACGATCCGGCCATAGGGGCTTGAATTAAGGGATAATCCGTTCTCAGCAATTCACAAAGTCGACTGTTTTTCCACATCTTGTGTTCCGCCTAATATTACATCGAAAGGTATTGCGCATTTTTGCAAGGGGTCCACAATGATCCTGCTTTTCTGTGTCGTCCAGAAAATTGGACGCTCTGTCTAAATGAGTTTTCCGTTTTCGTAATGACCTTGCAATTCCATCTCGTTCTCTTGATCCTGCTCGCGGCAATCGTTCATGCGTCTTGGAACGCTGTCGTTAAAGCGTCGGGTGACCGGTTTTTAACATTCACTACAATTCATTTCACGGGAACGATTCTAGGTCTCGTGATTGCTCCGTTTGTTGGTTTTCCGGAACCGGAGGTCTGGCCCTACCTTTTGTTGTCGATGGTTGTTCACAACGTTTATTATGTGTTTCTGCTGCTGTGTTATCGGCATGGCGATTTGGGGGAAGTTTACCCAATTGCTCGCGGCGCTTCTCCTGTGATGGTGGCGCTGCTGGCGTTTTACCTTGTAGGCGAGGCACCTTCTCAAAATGCCATGATTGGTATTGGGATCGTATCTTTCGGCGTCATCAGCTTGATGTTCGCCAAAGGATGGCCAAACCGGGCTGGGCTGGTACCAATCGTGTTGGCACTGAGCACAGCAGTGTTAATTTCAATTTATACAGTAATTGATGGGCTTGGATTACGTGCAGGAAACAGTCCGTGGCCCTATATTGTCTGGCTTAATATGCTTGAAGGCATTCCTTTTGCCTTTTGGGCCATAACGCGTCGCCGACAAGAATTAATGCCTTTCCTAAAGATCAACTGGAAGAGGGGAATGACTGGTGGGTGCCTGACAATAGTTGCCTACGGCCTTGTCCTATATGCGCTTGATCAAGGGGCGATGGCACATGTATCGGCGCTGCGCGAAACCTCAGTTCTGTTTGCGGCAATCATCGGGGCGGTGGTATTGAAAGAAAGTTTTGGTTTTAAGCGCATCCTGTCGGCGGCCCTGATCGTTGGCGGCGTGGTCTTGCTTCAGGTATCTCAGTGATAAAAACATCGATCTCTCTATCAGCGTGGATATATCTTTCAATTGCCGCGCTGGCACTGGCAGAAGTTGTTGTTGATTGGACTTTGTTTGTACCGCTGGCGTCCGGGTTGACCGTTCTATTCCTGTGCCTGGAAATTAAACGTGTGCCGGCCATTCCCCGCAGCGTTGGGTTGACATTGATTGCCGCGGGGCTGATTTCGGCTGCCTCAGCCGGACAATTCAGTTCGGCCGCATTGGATGGTTTCGCCCGCTCAAAAACATTTGTATTATTATTCTTCGCTGTCGCCTGGTTACAGATTACTGCGCGTGAAAGCCCAGCATTGCAGGCCGTTCGTGCGACCATCACCAGCCAACCGCCGGGACGCCGGTTTCTGGTCTCGGCCTTGGGTGTTCATGTGCTTGGCGCGGTGCTCAATCTTGCCGGTCTCAGTCTGGTCGCGACAATGATTGATCGTCAACATGACCCGCGATTGCTTAAACGCCTGACCATGGCGCTGATGCTGGGTTTTACAAGTGCGTCGTGCTGGTCGCCATTTTACGTCAGTATGGCCGTGGTTCTCACTGCCCTGCCAAATGTGAGATGGATCGAGGTCGCGCCTTATGGATTTGTGATCGCCATGGCAGCAGTTTTTGGAGGGTTTCTGTTTGACCGCCTTATCGGCCGCGGAAGTATTGAGAGCGACAGCCAAAAAAGAGATCCGCTATCGTCCAAAAATAAGTTTCGAGCAATCGGAATTCTCAGCTCATTATCACTTATGGTCGTTGCGCTGGTCGAATTGGTGGGCACGTCAATCCCGGTATCGCTGGGTTTGGTCGCGCCGCCCTTCGCCCTGATCTGGACAGCATCTTCAACCCATACGCCGGCATCCGGAATTCTTCATATGCAAAACCTGGTCAATCGCGTTGTTTGCGGCCTGCCCTCATTGCGCAATGAAGTGCTGGTTTTTGTTGGGGCGACGGTATTCGGGGTCGGAATTTCAGCCCTGATCCCGACCGAAGATCTAACGCCGTTTCTAAATCAGTGGGTGCCGTCAATTGATGTGCGACTGGCGTTGCTGACGTTTGGTGTTGCGGCGGTCAGCATGATCGGGTTACACCCGGTCATTGCGGTTATTCTTGTTGGTGAAGTATTACCGCCTGACGTTTTGGGGGTGCCGGACTGGATCATGGGGTTGGCGTTATTGGGTATTTGGGGACTGAGCACGATGATCAGTCCCTATTCCGCAACGACGCTATATTTGTCCCGAGTCAGCGGCGTATCTGCCTATACTATGGCCTGGCGCTGGAACCTACCTTTTGTTTTGATTGCCATTAGCCTGATGACATTGGGGGTTATAGGGCTTCGTCATACGACACTGTAGATCGGCGGTATATGTGTGTTCATTTCTTCCATTCTGAAAGCGCATCGACGTATCGATGGTCATTTTTGGTGTAAATCTGTTTCAATAAATCCGACCACGTAAAAAAGATGACGCCATTTGTTGTTGAGTTTTGTGCGGCGCTCAAACAAGAGTGGTACTCATTGATCGATATTTCTCGGTTCCGCATTTGGGTTTTATGAAACCCATCAAGATATAATGGTGATACCTGAATAGTTGAGACGACTGTCTTACCGCTTAGTGATTTCACTTCATCGGCGATGGCGCCAATCCAAGCAGGAGAACGTTTTAGTATCTGATGGTAACTCATCACTTCAAAAACATCGACGACCTCTGCCAGCGCCTCGAACCGCTGACCGAAAATATGATCTTCGCAATTGTCAAAATCATCTAAACCAAATGGTACCGTATTCAGGACGATATCAACATCCGGACTGATTTTTTGCGCTTCCTGTTTGACCGCGCCAATGACGTTGGTCACGACAGCATATTTCCAGTCTGTCCATTGCTGCCGAACATTCTGATTTATCTAGGCCGCAGCCTGTTCGGGGTCGGTGTGCGGCACCGCGATACCGGTCTCAAGATCGAACCCGGTGAGAGTTTCGGCATCGAAACTGTATTTATTAAAATCGGATATTTATTTCCCGGCATCCATAATTCCCAGAACCCGGGTCACCGTATAAAACCGAGGTGCAGACCATCAGGTTCCAGCACCGTTATGGCCAAGCACACCAACGACCTCTCCGGGATGCAGCGTGACACTAATGTCATTTACGGCCTGAACACCGCCAAAATTTTTGAGATGTTCTTTAATTCAATCAGTGGCGCGGTGGTCATTCTGCGCGAGATTGAACTGGTATCGGCCATTCATATTTACCTTGTGTTTAATTAATTTGTCTAGTGACCGAACTAATTAAACACAAGGCACTGAAAAAATTCAAGTTCCAGATTTGGTTTTCATCTAAATCTGTTAAATGATAACGGTGGATGATCGCGTATCACCCTCGTTATTCGGGCAGAACAGTTTGGATTGACCGCATCGCAGGTATCTGTCCACGGGCCTCGGCTTCCAGCATCAGGGTATGAAGTTTGGCAAAATCGCCGCCGGTCGCAATCTCCTGTCCAACCTTGCTCAGCAAACGACAGCGCTCAATGTGATATACCGCCCATGGGATGTTTTTCGGTTTGGCAAACGTTTCAAGCATATCGGCGTGCAGGTTTATCTTGTCCCAGTTTCCGAATTTCAAACCGGTCTCCATGGCGTCAAGGTGGAACCACAAATGGTTATGCGCGGGAACATCATTTTTCAAAACCTCCAGACCTTCATCCAGAAATTCGGATATCTTTTTTTCGTCATCACAAACCAGCGCATTGACAGCAAGGACCATGGCGTCAGTGTAAATCATGCCGTTTTCCCGGGCGCCGGATAACGCCTCTGCCGCTGATTGACGGGCTTCGGGTATTCGGCCCGTTGCCCATTGAACGCGCGCCAGGGACGATTGATACATCGGCTGATAGCGCAGTGCACTCAGGTCACGGGCCACTTTCAGAGCATTAGTGAGGACCCGCTCAGCCTCGACCCACTCACCTTGTTCTGAGAAAATTTTGGCCTGCATACTACCTTGCGAAATCATTTCTACCCGGCGGGTACCCGTCTCCAACGCCAACGCCGTAGCGCGGCGGCAGTCATCAGCGGCATTTTGAAATTGATTGAGATAAAGCCGCATGTGACCGCGCATGGCGAGATTTGCGGTTTCTATTTCCGGCAAATTATTCTTGCGAGAGATTTCGACGGCCTGATCAAATTTAGGTTCGGCACGGGCCATTTCACCTTTCAAACAATAAGCGTCTCCAATGCCGCTCAAAGCGTTTGCCTCAAGATCAGGTCGTTTTAGTTTATGGGCCATTTTGGATGCTGTGGTATGTTCTTTAAGGCATCCTTCGAAATTACCAAGGGGGAAATACATGTTACCGCGCAGCGAATGAACACGGATCAGGTTTTCATCCACCTCACCTTCCGGGCACAGTGCTTCTGCTTCGCCCAATGCCGTGAACGCATCGTCGTATCTGTCTATGATGCGCATACTCGCGACCATTTTGAGAAGTAGCCCGATCTCTTGTAGGGTTTCCGATGGTGCGGCTTTTCGGTGCGCAGCAAGTGCTTTTTGGAAGAAATTAACAGCCTCAATGTTGGCCCATCTTTCGGCTGCTCGTTCAGCCGCTTTAATCCAGTAAGGCAGGGCCCTTTCATCGAGTCCCGCTTCTGTCAAATGATACGCGATAATTTCCGGTTCGTTCTGCAGCGTGCCTTCAAACAGGTGTTCCAGTTCACCCGCGATGGACTGGTGTAGCTCCCGGCGGGTGCGGATCAGCAGGGACTGATAGGCGGCGTCTCTTATCAGTGCCTGTTTGAATTCAAAACTGCCGGCCGGCCCGGATTGAGTCGGAATGATCAGATCCGCAGCGATTAAATCGAGTAGGGCGGAATCCAGATCGGAATTTTGTTTGTTTGCGATAGCGAGCAAAACAACCCGGCGAAAAACCCGGCCAATCACCGCCGCAGTCTGGGCCACCACTTTGGCCGACCCCAACCGGTCAAGCCGCCCCATCAGAGAATCTTGCAAGGTCGACGGTATTGAGAGGGATGCGTTATGATCGCCCTGATTGTGATGGGCATCAATTACGGATTTGGTAATCTCCTCAAGAAATAGAGGAACGCCATCAGCGTGTTCAAGAATGTCACTGATTTGAGTTTGCGATAACACCGTATCACCTGCTGTCCAGTTGATCACTTCCTTGGCGGCATCGGTTGTTAATCGTTTTAAAGTGCACATCGCTGGTGAATAATTCTGAACATACGACAGATCAAATTCAGGCCGGGCGGCAATTACGATGAGTTGCCGCTGAGACCGGGCACCGGCAATAATTCGGCCGAGAATTTCAAGTGACGATGCATCGACCCATTGTGCATCTTCTACAATCACCAATAACGCTGGTTGTTCCGCATTGGCCTCTGCGATTTTAATAAAAGCGTTTGTGGTTTTTTCCCGTATTGCCGCACCATCCAGCAAGCTGGGTGGATGAGCATCAGTGGGCGCGATTTCGAGTAATTGACCAAGTGCGGGTGAAAACTCTGCCGTATCAACAGCAAGATCTTGAAGATAAGTTTCAAGAGAAAGCCATGAATCTTCAGAAAATTTGGGTCTGCTATCGTTTAACGCGTCGAGCAAATATTCCCGGAAGGGCCGAAGCGCGCTGTCCTGATGAAATTCTGATCCAACCAGAACAATCTCATTGGCCTTGCCATTGCCCGCCAAATCCCGAAAAGCCGTTAACAACCGGGTTTTCCCAAATCCGGCTTCGCCAGAAACCAATAATACGCCGCCATGCCCGGCTATGGCCTGCGTCCAGAGATCTGAGAACTGATCAATTATGTCGCTGCGACCAGGCAGGGGTAGCCCGGCTGCGGCCCCAAGATGGGCGGACCGTTGATTGCCGAATGCGTCCGCCGTATACGCAGTAACCGGTTTGGCTATTCCTTTTAAAGTGTGCGCGCCGATGCTGGTCGATTTGAGCGCACTGCCGCAGAGATCTTTGGTGCTTGTGGAAATTATCATCGTGCCTGGTTTTGCGAGCCCTTGAAGACGGGCCGCAAGATTGGGTGTTTCGCCCAGAACGGCCCGTTCTTCGGAAGCGCCTGAACCAATGATGTCGCCGGCGACGACCATACCGGTGGCCGCCCCGATGCGGACCTCCAATGCCGTGCCATCGGTGGCGGTACGGCCCTTCATCGCCGTAATGATATCAAGCCCAGCCCGAACCGCCCGTTCCGGGTCCCGTTCATGAGCGTTTGGGTAACCAAAATAGATCAGCAGCCCATCGCCCATAAACCGCGCAATATACCCGCCGTACCGCTCGATCGCTTTGGCCGCGATGTCCTGATAGCTGGTTATTGCATCACGCAGATCTTCGGGGTCAATACGTTCCGATAAGGCGGTTGAGCCAACAAGGTCACAAAACATGACGGTCAGCTGGCGCCGTTCCGCTTCGGCGGTTTTTGGTTTCTCTTCCGCCTTGCCTAAGGACGCGCCGCACCCGCCGCAAAACTTGCTTCCCGCAATGTTGGCAAAATTACAGGCGCCGCACACCTGTTTGAGTGGGCTGCCACATTGAGAGCAAAATTTATGGCCCTCTGGATTTTCGTTATGGCACGATGCGCATTGCATTATTTATTCCGATTAACAGTTTTACCGGCCCTCAAATGTCGAACGATAAGCATGAAGAGCCGTTTGCCCCCCGGTGTGAATAAAGACCACGGATTGGCCTTTCTTGAAAGTGCCGTTGCGAATTTTTCCGATCAATCCGGCCATGGCTTTGCCGGAATAAACAGGATCAAGCAATAATCCCTCAAGGCGCGCGCATAATGTCACAGCTTCAATCATGCCGTCATTAGGCTGCCCATACCCCGGACGGAAATAGCCATCGTCACACATCACGTCTTCGCGCTTTATCAGAGTTTTAAGGCCAGCGTAATCAGCCGTTTTTGTCGCCAGCGTATATACCAGTTCTTCCAGTTGCGCTCGATCCCGGCTGACACAAATACCGTGTACCGGAATTTGCGAGTCGTTCGCCGCAAGTCCAACCAGCAAACCGGCCTGCGTGCCCTGACTGCCGCTGCCAACAACAATCGCATCAATATTTAGTCCAAGGTTAGTTGATTGCGAAAGGATTTCAGCTGTGCAGTCTACATATCCAAGCGAGCCAACAGGTGATGATCCGCCGGTTCGAACAAAATATGATTTCCGCCCGTCAGCATCGAGGTCATTGGCAAACGCCTGCCCAGCCTCATCCAGATTATCACTGGGATCAATGTGATGAATAATCGCGCCCATCAAGTGATCAAGCAGGATATTACCATTTTTCGCATAGTCATCATCGCGAACGACGGCTTTTTCCAGCAGGACCTCAATTCGAAGCCCCAGCGTGGCGGCTGCAGCGACGGTTTGCCGTACGTGATTGGATTGTGTCGCACCAACTGTCACAATGGTATTCGCACCGCGTTCCAGCGCATCCGCCATCAGAAACTCAAGCTTGCGGGTTTTGTTGCCGCCGCCTGCAAGCCCGGTACAATCATCGCGCTTAACATAAATGTCCGGTCCGCCCAAATGCCGGCTTAGCGCACCGAGTGAATGCAATGGGGTTGGAAGATGCGCGAGTTGAATACGGGGAAATTTGGAAAGGTCCATATTTGTCGTCCTGATAAAAAGATGTTTTCTCGGATGAATGCGTTGATATGATGACATTTAGAACAGGATGGGAAAAGAGGTCATAAATGGATGATACGTCTGGCAGTGCGTTGGATTTGTGCAGCGTTTCCGCTGCAAATCTACTGGACCTATATGAATGGAAAACCGTATCTCCCGTTGAGGCGACCAAGGCTGTGTTTAAACGGATTTCTGAAGCCGACGGTGCGGTTAATGCTTTTTCCCACCTGAATGAAGAAAGCGCTTTAAAGTCTGCGGCCCAATCGGAAGAACGCTGGCAAAAGGGCGAAGCGCGCGGGATCGTTGATGGAATACCAGTGACCGTTAAGGACATCGTCAAATCGAAAGACTGGCCAATGTTGAGGGGCTCGCAGGCTGGATCGGAAGGCCAGGTCCTGAATGAGGATTCACCGGTTGTCGCGCGGCTTCGCGAACATGGCGCAGTTTTCATTGGCCGGACGACGACACCGGAATTTGGTTGGAAAGGGGTAACCGATTCTCCGCTCACCGGCATTACCCGAAATCCGTGGGACACGACAAAAACGTCAGGCGGTAGCTCAGGCGGCGCGGCCGCCGCAGCAGCACTTGGCATGGGCGCCTTGCATATTGGCACGGACGGCGGCGGATCCGTTAGAATTCCCGCTGGGTTCTGCGGGATCTTTGCCCTCAAACCGACAAGCGGACGGGTTCCGGTCTATCCCGCAAGTACGTTTGGAACACTCTCGCACATCGGACCGATGACCCGCACGGTTGATGATGCGGCGTTGATGATGAATGTGCTGATCGAACCGGATAGCCGTGACTGGTATTCGTTGCCTTATGATCCATGGAATTATCGGACCGGGCTCGATCTCGGCGTAAAACGATTACGCATCGGAGTCAGCGTCGATCTGGGATATGCCGAGGTTGACCCTGAAATTGAAGCTGCAATAAGAGATGCGGCGAACGTTTTTAAAGACCTTGGCGCAACCGTTGAAGAAGTGCCGCCAATGTTCGCAAGCCCGCTCGATTGTTTTAACAAACATTGGTATATGGGGTGTCGGCGGCTGGTTAACACGTTCTCGGAAGAACAACGGGCGCTGATGGATCCGGGATTGATCGAACTGGTTGAAGAAGCGGCTTCGATTTCTCTTGATGACTACCAGGACGCGATGGATGAGCGTTTGAGGCTCGGTCAGGCGATGAATGCTTTTCACGAAACCTGGGATCTGTTGCTGACGCCGACGTTGCCTATCGCAGCTTTCGATGCAGAACTCCAAGTCGCTGACCCAGCGCAGCAAGATCGTTGGCCGGATTGGACACCCTTTTCCTATCCCTTTAACCTGACTGGACAACCGGCCTGCAGCGTACCTTGCGGTTTTACAAAAGCCGGTCTGCCCATTGGCCTTCAGCTTGTTGGTCCGCGTTACGCGGATCCATTGGTGATGCGGGCCGCGGCAGCTTTTGAAAGTGAACGGCCTTTTGTTATGCCGACGAAACTCAATTCTGGATTGGGTTAAACTGCGTTCAAAACACTGAATTCATGATAAGTTTTTATTGGTTAACTAATTTTCCGGTCAGGAATTTCAGGTGCTTTCGATACCCATTCGTTCTCTCTTTCGTACGCGTATCCAACCCGGTATAGGGTTTTCTCGTCAAACGGTCGGCCAACCAATTGGAATGAACAGGGAAGGCCGTTGTCGGTAAAACCACACGGTACATTCAAACCCGGCAGGCCAAGATAATTTATTGGCCGGGTGCAATGACCAATGCGGGTGATCAATTCGATGAAGTCTTGATCGGCAATCGTATCGGATTTGGAATATTTAGGGATCGGGAAGTTGATCATTGGTGTGTGCAAAACATCAACGTTATCGAACACAGCGGCGGAAAAATCGCTGAGAATTTTGGTCCGCATGCTGAGTGCCTGATGGTAAACGGTGGCCGGTGTCATCAGGCCAATTGAAAACCGCGCCCGGGTCTGCGCGCCATAATCTTCATACCGATCCCGCAGCCATTCATAATGAAGTGTGGCCCCTTCAACGGTGGTTAATAACCCCGTCATGGTATTTGTTGCGCCAATGCTGGTCGGTATATCGAGCGGAATAATTTCGGCGCCGGCTGCTTCATAAACTTTTAAGCTGGCGCGCACCAGGGCTTCAACGCCGGGCTCAATATCATCATAAAAATGCGAATTGGGGATACCAATACGCAGGCCTTTTACGCCATCTGTAATACCGTCCAGATAATCCGGCACAGCCCGTGAACTGGTGCTCGGATCTTTGTCATCTTGTCCGGCGATGGTTTGAAGGAACAACGCGTTATCCTCAATCGTCCGAGTTAATGGGCCGACGGTATCAAGCGAGTGCGACAGCGGCATGGCGCCATACCGGCTGACAAGCCCGAGGGTTGGTTTCATGCCGGTCAATCCGCACGCCGCTGAAGGCAGGCGGATCGATCCGCCGGTGTCAGATCCAAGTGCACCATAGATGAGGCGGGCAGCAACAGAAGCGCCGGAGCCGCTGGACGAGCCGCCGGTAAAGTGTTCCGTATTCCACGGATTTTTTGGCGTCGGCATAACGTCATTATGGCCGGTTACCCCAAGCGCGAATTCGACCATGTTGAGGCGTGCGATATCAAGTGCACCGGCGTCGTCGAGACGGCTAAGGGCAGTTGACGTATGATCGGGCACAAAACTGGCGCGGATTTTCGATCCGCAGCCACTGATCCGACCTTTACGATAATACATATCCTTATGAGCCAGCGGCACCCCATGAAGCGGCCCTTGAAGGGTTCCGCGGGCCTGTTTTTCATCCGCTGCGCGGGCGGCTTTACGGGCGGCGTCTGGATTGATCTCGGCAATGCAGTCAAGCACCGGGGCGGCTTTTTCAATGCGGTCAAGACAGGCGTTTGTTGCATCGATTGATGACAACTGGCCACTGGCAATTTCGCTGGCGACCTGAGTGAGTGTCATAAAAGGAACAGAGGTATTCATTTGGCGTTATCCAGAGCAAGGTCTTCAAGGAGTTTGGTGAACGCGGCGGGGTCAGTATCGAACGGCATGCCAGCTGCTGTATCGCCGATCATTTCGGCGAACGCTGCTGCGGTTTTGCCCGGACCAGAGACCTGTTCATTTGTCATATCGAGACGTTGAAACCGGGAAAGCCAATGGGTGAGAGAGGTATCGTCACTAGTGCTCATAAAATCCTCGGGATGTTGTCGCTGTAAATTTAATGGTCCATGGTACGATCCAGAAAAATACCGATAAAGGAAAGAGTTTAGTAATGATGCTGACAAATAATATTCTGGATTTCTGGTTTGGAACGGGGCTGGATGAAAATCGGGAAGCCTGGTTTTTAGCCGACCCGGTATTTGATCAAGAGATCAAAGAGCGATTTGGCGCGGACCGGGAGATTGCCGCTGACGGCGGTTTTGATCACATGGCAGAAACAGCCGATGGCGCGTTGGCCCTGGTCATTTTACTTGATCAGTTTTCGCGAAACCTGCTGCGCGGCAGCGGCGACGCCTTTGCCACAGACCCAAAATCGCTGCAGATTGCGAAAACGGCAATAACGAACGGGTTTGATCAAGAGATGACACCAATTCGGCGGAGATTTCTTTACCTCCCGTTTGAGCATAGTGAAAATTTGGAAGAACAGGTGCGGGGTATTGAGCTGTATACGGCGCTCGGTGATGAAATGTCACTGAAGTATATGGTCGAGCATCACGACATCATTGCTCGGTTTGGCCGTTTCCCGAGTCGCAACGCGACTTTGAGCCGGGAAAGTACGGTGGAGGAGTTGGACTTCCTCAAAACATTTGAGTCGTTTTAAAGTGTGCCGGGCTCCAATACCAATGACCCGGCACCAATAAATCGCCGGTACCGGTTGAGTTCTGCCATAAGGCTGGCTTTGCGGCCTTTACCCAATTTAATATCTGATTCCAGCCACAGACCTTTGACCACCAGTGCATCTTGGTCCTTAAAATGTTTCATATCAATCCGGCCAATGAACTGCTGGCCTTCAAGAAGCGGGAATACGTAATACCCATATTTTCGTTTTGCCTCAGGGACAAAAACTTCGATTTTATAATCAAACCCAAACAGCCTGAGACACCGCTTGCGATCACGGATTAAGGGATCAAATGGCGATAAAACTCTTATGTGTTTTTGGGGGGGGGCCACGTTTCGCAATTGTTCGGTTAGGTCGGAAAAGGCCAGAGATTTAGTTGGTTTGCCATCGCCGGCCGTCTCGACAACGACGGAGATCAAGGTTCCGTCCGCAATATGGGTTTCGCACCATGCTGCGGCTTCTTTTGGGGTGACCAGGTTCCAGAATGCCGCTATTTCACCCGATGTGGCGAGGCCCAACCGGGATAGGGCGGATCTGCAGGACCAATCTACAAAAGTCTCAATGCTGACGGATTGTGATCTGTAGTGTTCGGGGATAACGTTTTCTGTGATTTCGTAGATTTTTTGAAATCCGTCACGGCCCGTAATCGACAGCGCGCCGGTACGCCAGTGAAACTCCAGCGCGGTCTTTTCCGGGTGCCAGTCCCACCATCCCGTTCCTTTTTTCTGTTTTGATCCGATATCGCGGGCCATCGTCGGCCCATTGAGAGTAACTTTTTCAAGAATTTCAGCGAAAATATCTTCAAACCCTTCTCGCCGCCATTTCCGCCAACGTTCAATTAAATACACCTTTTCCCGCTCAAACCGATGGTGCCAATAAGGATAATATTCTGTCGGCACGATCGCCGCGTCATGGGTCCAGTGCTCAAACAGGCTGCGGTTTTCTTCAAGAAGACGGGTGAGCTGTTTGGATTGATAGGTCCGGTTGCGTGCGAACAAGATCATATGGTGGGCGCGCGACACGGTGTTGATGCTGTCGACCTGAACAAACCCCAATGCGGTGATCATGTCGAGCAGGCCACTGTCGGTGAGTTTGCCGCGCGGTGATTGTGCAAGGCCCTGACGATCAAGGAACAGGCGGCGGGCGTCTCGATTTGAGATGAGGATGGGCTGGTTCAATAGAAAGGCCTCGCAGAGATGAAAATGGAATATGGCATCATCAATTTGATCGCGTAAAGTTGTTTTCAACTTTCGACCAGCCCATGTATTATGGGAATATTGGAAGGACGTGGAAAATGAAACTCAAGGGTTTGATAACAGTAACTTTGGTGATGGCCGGACTGAGTGCCTGCGCCGTATCTGATACGGCAGTTTCAGGATTGCGCCCTCTGGAGGAAAAAAATGCCCTTCTGATCTTCACTGCGGGTCCTTTCAACAAACCGGCAATCCAGCGGACGATGTTCGCGGACCCCTCACAACGAGAGGAATATGCGCTCTTCAAACAGTCCAACCAAATTGCCGAAGTTGTCTTTCTGAGTACCCGGCATCTTCATACAAATAACTTAGGGCTCGATAATTGGGGTACGCTTGACGCTATGATATCAGGCTGGAATTACACTAAATCCGGCGTGCAACTGGATCAGGAAGCTTATCGCTTCGATGCTGGATGGGTCGGGTATTGGGTCAAACCTTTTGTCGTTAGCCAGACAGAGCAAAATTGCGCCGGGTTTCGGGCTGAATGGGATGGGCGGGCTGACGACCCGGAGCATCGCCCCTCCAAAATGATATTTGGTTATTTCTGCGAAAATCCAGGTCTATCCCTCAGCCGCGTTGATATTGAGAAACGGATACAGGAACTTGGCGTCCGCGGAATCAGTGTGCGGTTGCGCGGTAATATTATTGAGGTTGCGGCCGTTCCGGATGCGCCGACACAGACGGAATTAAAGACGCGGGTACAGCAAGGTCCACATGGAACTCCAAAATTCCCTTATATCAGGGCCCGTAGTTTCAGTGTTGGTGAATGTAGTGGTCAGGTGCCCTGCCCATAAGATGAGTCTTATGCCCTAGAGAAATTTCCGAGTAAATCTTCCCGATTTACGATGGCGAAATTGCGTATTAACAAGAGGTTAGGGTGTTTTCGGCGACCCAAAAAACACCGGAAACGCTCTAATTGCCCAAATCTATCGTTGTTGTGGTTCCGCCGTCGGGCAGGATAATGTCGGCATCCTCGAATGAGGGCGGTCCGAAGAATGCGCGCGCACCGTTGGAAAACCCAAAATCTTCCAGCGGAATGCCAAGGAATCCCTGATCAAATTCATCGTTGTTATTTTCATCATGATAGACGGCGACAGCATACCGCCCGGTGGGTAAGTTATCAAAAACGGTACGGGCTCGACCTTTTGATATCGGAACTTCGTCGCCACTAAAAACACCATCATGGGTCGGAAATTTATCGGGTTTGTTGTAAAGCGCGATGTGAACATCACCCTTGTTATTTTTGAGGCCGACAACGTCAATAGTCAGATCTGCCGCCTGCGCGCCGGGGATCCATAACAGGGTTATCAGGGCCGCACGAGCGGGCGTGAGGGGGCCCAGTGTTGCCACTCCGTTAAACCGAGATGTTCAGGTAAAAACCTCTTGGGACGTCTTCGCGAAGCGGTTTTTCATTGGAAAGAACGGTATTTAAGCGCCTTAGGTTATTGCGCTCTTCCGCGCTGTGGTCCTGCTGCACAACAGCAGCACGTGATTTTACCTCGCGTACAGACTCAGACTGATAACCGCGGTTGTTGACGGTTTCCTGAGGACGTCCAGCGAGGACATTATTAATTGAATTAACCATTCTGGCTAATTTAGGGAGAAATAGTTAACGGAATCTCAAGGCCAACGATTGATGTCAAAAAAAATCAATTTTCCTGCGAATCGGCATGAATTTTTTTATCTGAAAATTAACCATAATTGCTCTGAACCTCAAGAGATCAGGTGTTTTCCTTTGAGTCTCAAGGTGTTATAACTTTTGTCAATTAGAATAGAGAGCAGGGCGATAGGCGTGCCTGAGTACAAAAAACATACGGCTGGGACACATACGGCCGGATATGGCGCGACCAGGGATCATAATTTTCTTGATCTGCGTACGGGCGATTTTGGTGAGCGCACGGAGCTTGGGTCCATGCGCTTGTCAACACGGTCCAATATGTTCGTAGTATTTGGACTGTTTTCAATTTTGGCTTTTGCTGGAATGTACATCTATGTCGATCATAGGGTCGACAGCGCGTTGACGACCTGGCGTTCCTCGCAAGTTATTGCTGTCCTTGTTAATCGTGCGGAAACCGGTATCGCCCGTATCAAGGGGCAGGAAAAACAGTTTCTACTCAGTAAAGACGCTGGTTCAGCGCAGGCATTTGGACAGGATATTCAGGCCGTCGCCAAGGGTCTTGACGATCTTTACCAGATGCCGGAGAGCATCTCTGTGCGGCCGGCAATTGCGACATTGCGCGATGGACTTGTTCAGTATGATGAACAGTTTGTTGGTGTCGTAAAAGGAGAACAGGAGCTTGGCATCGCCGATGCGACGGGCCTGAGTGCAGAACTGGAAGAGACAACCAATGCTCTGCAGATTGTTTTTCGTCAGGCCGGTTACGCCAATCTCGCGAACCAAATCACCCGCATCAATCGTGAAGGTAAAGAAACGTTGTTGTCCGGCTCGCGCCAGGGTGTTGATGAAATCCAAAAGCGCTATGAGGCGCTGCACGCGTTTCTGGCCAGCGCCGAACTCGCCGGGCGTATTCGGCGAGATGCGGAGGCGTTATTAAAAACCCATGAAACCGGCATGCTGTCGATGATTAATCAGCGATTTGCACTCGACAGCGAAACGGAGCGGTTTAACGATATTTTTGATTATGTCGCTCCGGCCCTTGATCAGTTGACGGCATTTTCCAATGACCTGACGATCAAGGCAACCAAAGGTCTCGATAAAGTTCAGGTGTTTGCCCGCTATACTCTGGCCGGCGGCAGCGCAGCGATCGTGCTGTGGTTGATTTTTGCCGGAATGTTTTTTATGCGCTCTGTCGTCAGTGGCACCCGGATAATGGCGGACGCGGCGGCCAGATTGGCCCAAGGCGAGCGTAATACGTCAATTGCCGGCACCGGCAACGTTGATGCCATCGGTCAGATCGCCCGTGCGCTTGATAAATGGGGGCAGGATCTGAACGAAATTGATCGGGTTCGCCGAGAATTGGAGCTGAGTCGTAAAAAGTTATTGTTTGTTGAAGAGGAAGCAGGCCGTCAAACCGCTGCTGCGGTGCAGGAAGCCAAGGCCGCGTTCCTGGCCGAAATTGCGCTTGAACCCAAATCTGCCGATGATGTTGAACAGGCTCCGGTTGAAGAGCCAGCGCCCGAACTCCAGGCCGCGCTTGAACCAGATAATGTCAGTCGGCAAGACTCTATTCCGCAGCACGCCTATGCGCAGAGTTATGCCCCGCCGTCGACGGAGATGGGGGCCCCCAGTGGACCCATTTCGTCTGTCAGTAGACAGGTCGCGCATTTTAGTGAATATGTCACTGCTGCGGCGGCTGATGTGGAACGCACGGAACATCTTGTCAGGGCATTGCAGGAAGCGGGGGCACAAATTGATATGCTGGGTAATTTGGTCACCTCTGTACGAGACCAGACCAATCTGCTGGCGTTTCACACCCATTCGCGTGACCCACGGGCAAACGATGCCGAAAACCTGATTCCCTTTAATGAAGATGGGCGCCGGATGGTCGTCGATCAGCCATTTTCTGATCGTGAGGCGATGCAGCGGTTCGATGGTATTCGCGAGGCGACCGAACGGGCTGAGCGAACCATGCAGGCGGTGCGATTGTCGATGGAAACAATAACAGACATGGCCAACAATATCGCATCCACAGCATCAACCCAGGCGCTGGATGCGACAAATAAACTTTTATCTCAATCTGAGTATCTGCAAAGTATGCTCGATGATATAATCTCCAAGATTTCCAAACCCAAGGCGCGCGCTGGCGAACGGACAACACAAACGCCCTTGTCGCCCTATGATCCAAAGTCCAATCGTAACCCTTGAAGAAATAGCAAGTTCTTGTTAGACCTAACAGCAATGCTCTGAAAATGAGTTTTCCAAACAATTATAGATTGAATTCCCTCCGGGTGGTGCAGGAATTGTATAAAATATTCGCACCGTTACTGTTTCCCAGGGATATTGACTGATGATGGCACCTTCTTTTTGCGTCGATTGCGGAGTATTATAAATGGTTGAAAAAGTATTCCGCCCTGGCGAAATCATTTTCAATGAAGGGGATAACAGTGATTATGTCGTTCAGATTGTTTCCGGCGACATCGAAATCATCAAACAAGTGGATGGCAAAGCCATTGTATTAGGCAATGCCGGGGCAGGTGAAATCGTTGGTGAAATGGGTATATTTGAAGGTCGACCACGTAACGCCACCGCCCGTGCAAAGGGAATTTTGACCGTTCATCTCCTGGGCGAGAAAGATTTTATGAAAATGGTCGGGGATACACCAAAACTGGCCAAACATCTTCTCCACCGATTGAGTGCCCGGCTTCGCTCTACCTCAAACCAATTGGTCATGGCCAAAGCGGCAGGCGGCGATGCGAAGGCCAAACAATTCCTCGACTCATTAGATCTGGACAATGTCACCGGCGCGCAGGAAGAGGATGCAAAACCGGTTTTGTCAGCCAACAATGAAATGATGTCGGAACAACTTCCGGCCGCCGGGGTCTTGATTGATCAATTTCCGTTTATTATAGGGCGCGAACCCGAGGGCTTTGACCATAGAAAAACAAAAACGACCGAAGTTCATTTGCAACTTACTGATTATCCACCGTACAGGCTATCGCGAGTCCATTTTATGATCCTGCCCGCTCATGAGGTGTTTGTTCTGCGGGATCTGGGCAGTTCCCTTGGCACCGGGGTAAACGGCCAGTTTCTCGGTGTTCATTTTGCACGCGATTCAATGAAACTTGAAGAAGGGGACAACGAAATTATCGCTGGCGGCAATGATTCACCTTTTTCGTTTAAGCTGCACATTCCAAAAACTTAAACAGCGCCGGCCAAAAACTTAAACAGCGCCGGCCAAAAACTTAAACTGCGCCGGTTTGGCATTTGGATTATTTCGCCAGGGCTGCAACGCCCGGAAGCTCTTTGCCTTCCAGCCATTCAAGAAAAGCCCCGCCAGCGGTTGAGACATATGAGAACTGCTCTGCCACTCCGGCGTTTGCCAGCGCCGCTACAGTATCGCCGCCTCCGGCAACGGAGGTCATATTCCCGGCTTTGGTTAAACGGGCGACTTCGCGGGCGACGCTGTTGGTTCCCACGTCAAACGGCGATATTTCAAATGCTCCCATGGGGCCGTTCCAGACGATTGTTTTACAACGCCCAAGGCGGTCCATGACATCATTGATTGAGGCCGGCCCTACATCCAGCATCATTGCATCGGAAGGTATGGCTTCCAGAGGGACCGTCTGGTTTTTGGCATTTTCGGCAAACTCGGTCGCGACAACAGCATCAAGAGGAAGAATGACCTCACACCCCGCTTCCGCCGCGCGGGTCAAGATATCACGCGCCTGTTCAGCCATATCCTTTTCACACAGAGACTTTCCAATATCGACACCTTGCGCGTGCAAGAATGTATTGGCCATTCCGCCGCCAATAATCACCATGTCGGCTTTACTAACGAGATTACCGAGGACGTCCATCTTGGTCGAAATTTTGGCCCCGCCGACAAGCGCTGCCAGCGGATGTTCAGGAGCGCCAAGCGCAGCAGACAGGGCACTGAGTTCAGCTTGCATTAACCGTCCCGCGGCCGCTTCAAGGTGATGGGTAATCCCTTCGGTTGACGCATGGGCGCGGTGCGCGGCGGAGAACGCGTCATTGACAAACAGGTCGGCAAGATCCGCCAGTTGTTTGGCGAAAACGGGGTCGTTGGCCTCTTCTCCGGCGTGAAATCGCAGGTTTTCCAAAACGACGATGTCGCCATCATTCATGTCAGCGATAATATTTTCGGCATCTGATCCAATACAATCTGCCGCAAACGAAATATCGCGCTGCATAGTTTTGCTAAGGGCCTTGGCGATCGGGCGTAGCGACATGGTTTCGTTAACAGCACCATTTGGCCTGCCGAAATGTGATGCAGCAATAACTTTGGCGCCGTTAGCTGACAGTCCGGCCAAAGTATCGATGCTGCGCTCGATCCGGGTTGCATCGGTGATCACGCCATCTTTCATTGGCACGTTCAGGTCAAGGCGGACAAATACCCGTTTTCCAGCTACATCTAAGTCGTCTATGGTTTTGAAATTAGTCATGTAAGGGTTCCTGAACTTAAGATGAAACAATAACCGCGACGCCGGAACCAATAAGAACGGATCCTGCCCCTCGATTTAGGTGCTGCATGGATTTTGTTGATGAGAACATTCGTTTTGCGCGGCTTGCACCATATGCATAACAGGCAAGAATGCAGCCAACATCAAGTGTCAAAATGAAACACAACAGGCTCATCTGCATTATGGTTAACGATCCCAAGTCTATAAATGTTGGCATCAATCCGGCATAAAACAAGATCGCTTTCGGGTTGCCCAGGGTCAGAAAAAGCCCGTTAAGGAAGGTTTTTTTTGCCTCACCTGTTTTGGTAATTGAAGGGTGGGTGAGCTTGGACGCCGTACGAAAAACTGTATACCCGAGGTAAATCAAATATATCCCGCCAATCAGACGGATGCCCAGGAATACGTCTTGAAATTCACGGGCGATCACAGAAAGTCCCAAAAGAACGGCAACAATGTAAACCAGATCCCCCAGCATGACCCCGCCGACAAACCATAATGCAGAGCGAAACCCAAACGTCAAAGATTGTGCCGCCGTCGCAAAAACCCCCGGTCCGGGCGTGGCTTTTACGATGACGCTGGCTATCAACAGGGCGATCAGGGCTTCGTAGGTCATGATGAAACACAGGTGCAGTCGTTAATGTTTAGCGTGTTTATAGGTGGATTGTCGCTTGGTTGCCAGCGTGATTGGAAATTTCACCTGATGGCATGCCCATGAGGTCGCTTAGGCCATTGCGGCGAACATTAAAGAATTTGATTACCCCTTTTTACAATATTTTACATTCATCCCGGTCATTCTGAGTTAGGCTCACTGCAGTAGGTCACAATCAGGTGATAGCCTGTGGTATGACCCCCAACATGTCTGGATAACATAAGAAGAGGTTCGTAAGGTCGCTGGACACGAAAATTCGTTTAGAATACGATTTACGTTTACGTTAACGTAAACGACAAAAATGAACGACTAGGTGATACCCTCAATAAAAACCTGGGATTGCCAGTAATAACACCGCCGGAAACACACCGCCGGAAACACACCGCCTGACGGGCGGAACGAACAGGAACGAATTCTCAGGGCCAACCTGAGAATGACCAGGGAGAGGCTTTAGATGACAGGTGGCGCGACGTCAAAGGGAGGGTTCGATACCTTCCCCAAATTGCTGATTGAAAACGCTCGCATACGGGGCAAGCGGCCTGCAAGCCGTGAAAAAGACCTGGGCATTTGGCAATCGTGGACGTGGTTTGAGGTTGCTGCCGAGGTGCGGGCGTTGGCGCTTGGACTTAAATCACTTGGTGTTGAACGCGGCGATACGATCTGCGTCTGCGGTGACAACCGTCCGCGTCTTTATTGGGCAATGACAGCGGCGCAATCAATTGGCGCTATTCCCGTGCCTGTTTATCAAGACAGTGTCGCCGATGAAATGCATTACATCTATGACCATGCCGAAGCGACATTCGCGATCGTTGAGAACCAGGAGCAAGTCGACAAGCTGCTGGAGATCAAAGGCCGTCTGCCGAAACTGGGCAAAATCGTCTACTCAGAAACCCGCGGCATGCTCCACTACGACCAGGATTTCCTCTCTTCTTATGAAGACATTCAGGCACTCGGCCGTCAATACGACACGGATCATCCAAATTTTTATGCACAATCCGTTGCTGAAAGTGTCGGGACGGATACCTGCACAATGCTCTACACATCCGGCACCACAGGGCGCCCGAAAGGGGTGATCCTCAGTTTTAATAACATGATCGAAACGGCGCAAAACAATATCGATCTTGAAGGGTTGAGTGACCAGGATGAAACATTGGCCTACCTTCCGATGGCCTGGATCGGGGATAATATTTTCTCTATCGCCCAATCATACGTTTCCGGGTACTGCGTAAACTGCCCTGAAAATAGTGATACGGTTCTGGAAGATTTGCGCGAAATCGGTCCATCCTATTTCTTTGCTCCGCCGAGAATCTTTGAAAATATCCTGACCACGGCAATGATCCGTATAGAAGACGCGGCCGGGATTAAACAATGGATGTTCAAATATTTCATGGATGTGGCGAAACGGGTTGGTCTTGATATCCTCGATAAAAAACCCGTTTCACTGGCTGACCGACTGCTCTACGGCATCGGCAACCTCCTGATTTATGCGCCGTTGAAAAATGTCTTCGGATTGTCAAAAATCCGCCTCGCCTATACGGGCGGCGTTGCCATTGGCCCTGACATTTTTATTTTCTACCGCTCTCTTGGCCTTAACCTGAAACAGATTTACGCCTCAACCGAGGCCTCCGTTTTCATCACCATTCAGCGCGACGGCGAAGTGAACCCGGATTCATCGGGTAAACCTGCAATCGGTGTCGATATCCGGATTGAGGATGACGGCGAAGTGATGTTCAAAAGCCCGGGTGTGTTCCAGTCCTATTTCAAAAACGAAGAAGCTACCCGTGAGACCAAAACCGATGACGGTTGGGTGCATACGGGAGACGCCGGGTATTTTGACGATGATGGCGATCTTCGAATTATCGACCGTTCGAAAGATGTCGGCAAACTGACCAACGGCGCAATGTTTGCGCCCAATTTTATTGAAAACAAATTGAAGTTCTTCCCCCATATCAAGGAAGCGGTAACGTTCGGGCATGATCGTGACCAGGTTACGGCGTTTATCAATATCGATCTGGAATCGGTGGGTAACTGGGCTGAGCGCCGGAACATTGCGTACTCCGGTTATACCGATCTCGCTGGACAGGACGCTGTCTATGATCTTGTTCAGGACTGCGTCGAGCAGACCAATCGCGATCTGGCTGAAGACAAAAACCTGTCGTCATCACAAATTTCCCGGTTCCTCATTCTGCATAAGGAACTCGATGCCGATGACGGTGAGTTGACCCGAACGCGGAAAGTTCGGCGCAACATTGTTATTGAGAAATACGGCGAACTGATCGACGCCTTGTATTCAGGTAAAACCAATTGTCCGGTCGAGGCCGTCGTAACGTTTGAAGATGGCCGCACCGATACGATTAAAGCCGACGTGGTTATCCGCGATGCCAAAACAACTTCGCCCGCTCCGGCGTTGGCAGCAGAATAAGGCGAAGCACATAAAATGACAGATCACAGAAAAATCGGTGATGTCCTGCTAAATGTAGAGGGCATTAGCCTGTCGTTCGGCGGTGTTAAGGCGCTTAATGACATCAGCTTTAATGTACGGAAAGGCGAAATCCGCTCGATCATCGGACCCAATGGTGCCGGAAAAAGTTCGATGCTCAATTGCATCAATGGATTTTATCACCCGCAGGAAGGCCAGATCACTTTCAAAGGCGAAACCCGCAAACAAATGCAGCCTCATAAGGCTGCCGCACAAGGTATCGCCCGAACATTTCAGAATATTGCGCTGTTTAAAGGCATGTCTACGCTCGACAACATCATGACCGGCCGCAATCTCAAAATGAAACAGAACTTCCTGATGCAAGCGTTATATTTTGGCCCGGCCCGGCGAGAAGAAATGGAACATCGCAAGGCTGTCGAGGAAGTGATCGATTTTCTTGAAATTCAATCAATTCGAAAAACGCCCGTCGGACGCCTTCCGTACGGACTGCAGAAACGGGTTGAGCTGGGCCGTGCATTGGCGGCTGAACCCGATCTGTTGCTTCTAGATGAGCCTATGGCAGGCATGAACCACGAAGAAAAAGAGGATATGTGCCGCTACATTCTCGATGTGAACGATCAGTTCGGTACGACCATCGTTTTGATCGAGCATGACATGAGTGTGGTCATGGATATATCTGACCGGGTTGTTGTTCTCGATTACGGAAAAATGCTGGCTGACGGCGATCCCGATGACGTTCGGGCTAACCAAGATGTTATCGACGCCTATCTTGGCGTGACACATAATTAGGGACGGCGAGCATGGAATTTTTAGAAGCAGTATTCGTTCTCCCGTTCCTCGACATGGCCGATAGCCCGATTTTTCTGTTGGAAGTTGTTATTGGTGGGTTGCTGTCCGGCGTGATGTATTCTCTGGTTGCTCTCGGGTTCGTATTGATTTTTAAAGCCTCCGGTGTATTTAATTTTGCTCAGGGGGCAATGGTATTGTTCGCCGCGCTGGCCCTCGTCGGATTTATAGAAAAAGGCGTTCCCGTGCCGCTCGCCATTTTAATGGCCGTCGGTGTGATGATTATCCTCGCCTTTTTGATCGAGAAATTGATGCTGCGCCATTTGGTCAACCAGGAAGGTATAATCCTGTTTATGGCGACCATCGGCCTGAATTTTATACTTGAAGGGGTTGGGCAGATCGCCTGGGGATCAGATGTGAAAGCCCTGAATATCGGCATTCCTGACGAAAGTTTCGAAGTCGGCGAAATGTTGTTTAATACCTTTGATATAGCGGCTGCGGTAATTGCCGCGTTTATGGTCGCCACGCTGGCATTGTTTTTCCAATACACGGCCACCGGCCGCGCCCTTCGCGCTGTTGCCGATGACCACCAAGCGGCATTGTCCGTTGGTATTCCGCTTAAAACCATCTGGATTATCGTCTGGTCAGTGGCTGGCATCGTTGCTCTGGTTGCCGGTATCATGTGGGGATCTAAATCTGGCGTTCAGTTCTCGCTTGTTCTGATCGCCTTCAAAGCCCTGCCGGTTCTAATTCTTGGTGGGTTCACGTCTATTCCCGGCGCAATTATCGGTGGCTTGATTATCGGTGTCGGCGAGAAAGTGGCCGAAATATATTGGGGTCCGGCGTTTGGCGGCGCCATTGAAGGCTGGTTCGCCTATATGCTGGCCCTTGTTTTCCTGTTGTTCCGTCCACAAGGACTGTTCGGCGAAAAAATCATCGAGAGAGTTTAGAGGGCATACGTAGATGTTTTATCGTGAAGCAGGACAATTCAAAGTTAATTATGAAGCCGACCAAGGTGTTTTTCCGATCATTCAGGATCGCTGGTTCATTGGTCTGGCCCTGGCTTTCGCCTTTATCGTTGTGCCATTGATCGCCAACGAATACTGGTTGCAGGCGATCCTGATTCCGCTTTGTATCTATGCCTTGGCGGCAATCGGGCTTAATATTCTGACGGGGTATGCCGGTCAGGTCAGTCTCGGGACGGGCGCCTTTATGGCCGTTGGCGCTTACGGCACCTATAAGCTCTGCACCGCGTTCCCGGACATGAACATTCTGATCGCGTTTGTTTTCTCCGGCGTATTTTCCGCTGGCGCCGGCATCATTTTCGGTATCCCTAGTCTGCGTATCAAGGGATTCTATTTGGCTGTCGCGACGCTGGCTGCGCAGTTTTTTATCCTCTGGCTGTTTAACAAAGTCGGCTGGTTTTACAATTACAGCCCGTCCGGAACGATTACCGCCCCGCCGCGCGAGGTATTGGGCATTTTGATTACCGGTCCTGAAGCTAAGGCAACGACACGTTATTATGTCGTTCTGAGTTTTTTGGTTGTCTTCGCGATGTTGGCCAAAAACCTTGTTCGCGGACGGCTTGGCCGCTCATGGATGGCGATCAGGGATATGGATATCGCGGCCGAGATTATTGGCATTGAGCCGTTGAAGACCAAACTGCTGGCCTTTGGTATCAGCTCATTTTACTGCGGCGTTGCTGGCGCGCTTTATATTTTCGTCTGGCTTGGCAGCGCAGAAACCGAAGCGTTTGACATCAATCTGTCGTTTCTAATTTTGTTTATGGTCATTATTGGTGGCCTGGGTTCGGTCCTCGGCTCGATTATCGGCGCCGCGTTCATTACGTTGCTGCCCATATTTCTGACCAATTTTCCACCGATGATCGGGCTGCATATTGCGTCCGATTTATCGAAACATTTAGAAGAAATTATTTTTGGCGTACTCATCGTTTTCTTCCTTATTGTCGAACCGCACGGTCTCGCGCGACTTTGGCAAATTTGTAAGGAGAAACTGAGGCAGTGGCCATTCCCTTATTAGGGTATGGCCAAATAAGGATGTGCGTTGGCCGGTTTTGGCAGACGTGCTAAGGTTATTGGTCCAGAAGAACCCAAATTGGATCAATTGACCAATGGGAGAAACCAAAGGGAGAAGCAATTATGACTATTCGTAATCTGGTTCTGACTGTCGCTGGCATCGCTGCCGGTGTCACCGGAGTAATGGAAGCGAAAATCGCGACCGCAGCGGAAGAACAGTTCTTTCCGATGCTTGTTTATCGGACAGGTGCCTATGCACCAAGTGGTATTCCGATCGCCAACGGGTTCCGCGACTATTACACAATGGTCAACAAGCGCGATGGTGGCATCAATGGTGTTGCCGTTACGTTTGAAGAGTGCGAAACCAAATACAACACCAAGACTGGCGTTGAGTGCTACGAGAAACTAAAAGGTAAAGGCTCAACCGGCGCGTCGCTGGTAAATCCTTATTCCACGGGGATCACCTATCAGTTGATCCCAAAATCACCTGTTGATAGTGTTCCGATCCTGTCCATGGGATATGGCCGTACGTCGGCTGCCGATGGCCGTGTGTTCGAGTGGGTGTTTAACTTCCCGGCAACCTATTGGAGCCAGGCCTCATCCTTCGTCAAATACATGTCTCGCCAGGAAGGCGGATACGATAAACTTGCCGGTAAAAAACTGATCCATCTTTATCACAACTCTGCCTACGGCAAAGAAGCCAATCCGACGCTTGAAGCGCTTGCAAAACGTTATGGCATGAAACTGACTTTGATGCCGGTTGATCATCCGGGTCAGGAACAAAAAGCTCAGTGGCTGCAGATCAGACGCAAAAAACCAGATTGGATCTTCATGTCCGGTTGGGGCGTTATGAATCAGGTCGCGATCAAAGAAGCTGTTGGCATCAAGTACAACATGGAACGTATGGTTGGTAACTGGTGGTCTGGATCAGACGCTGATGTTCTGCCAACAGGTGCAAAATCAGCTGGTTACACAGCCGCTACCTTCCATGATACCGGCGCTGGGTATCAGGTTCACAAAGACATCATCAAATATGTCTATGGCGGTGATGCTGCCAAAGCCAAAGAAAACAAACTTGGTGAAGTTCTCTATAACCGTGCGCTCGTTAATGCCATGTTCGGCGTTGAGGCGGTGCGTACGGCTCAGGGTAAATATGGCAACAAAGCCATGACCGGTGCGCAAGTGCGTTGGGGCCTAGAGAACCTTGACGTAACCAAAGAAACGTTGGTTAAACTTGGCATGGGCGGTTTCACACAACCTGTAAAAGTCAGCTGTGCTGATCATGAAACTATGGGTAAAGTTGGTTTCCAGAAATGGGATGGCAACAAATGGAATCTGACCAAAGAATGGCTGAAACCCATGCGTGACATCGTTCGTCCTATGGTCGAAGCCGATGCCGCGGCATATGCCAAGGAAAACAAAATCACGCCACGGAGCTGCAGTTAATCCGATGACTTTGAAAACCGCTCATAAAGAAGCGGGGGCTATTGATACGGCAAGCCCCCTACTCAACGTCAACAACATTGAGGTGATCTATGATCATGTCATTCTGGTGTTGAAGGGGGTCTCGCTCGAGGTTCCTGAGGGGGGCATTGTTGCCCTCCTCGGTGCCAACGGCGCAGGCAAGACAACAACATTAAAAGCGATCTCCAACCTGCTCGGCGCGGAACGCGGCGAGGTCACCAAAGGTTCGATCGAAGTATCCGGCGAACGCGTCGATTCCATGAGTCCTAACGAGCTCGTCAAACGCGGCGTTATCCAGGTGATGGAAGGCCGCCATTGTTTTGAGCATTTAACCGTTGAAGAAAACCTGCTGACCGGTGCTTATACTCGGCGCGACGGACGCGCCGCAATCGCCGCATCGCTTGAAAAAGTTTATCATTATTTTCCGCGCCTGAAAGAACGGCGCACCTCACAAGCCGGATACACCTCCGGCGGCGAGCAGCAAATGACAGCAATCGGACGCGCTTTGATGGCCGATCCGCACATGATCCTGCTCGACGAGCCGTCCATGGGTCTCGCGCCGCAATTGGTTGAAGAGATTTTTGAAATCGTTAGTGACTTGAACAAAAAGGAAGGTGTCAGTTTCCTGCTGGCCGAACAGAATACTATGGCCGCTCTGCGCTATGCTGAATATGGATACATTTTGGAAAACGGCCGCGTTGTGATGGACGGTGATGCCAAGTCCCTGCGCGAGAACGAGGACGTTAAGGAATTCTATCTTGGCCTCGCTTCTGGCAAACGTAAGAGTTTCCGCGACGTTAAACATTATCGCCGGCGCAAACGCTGGTTATGATCCTTTTGTGATCGGTACACACTTCATGCCTGCAGATGACCTTTATTTTGATGCCCTTGAAACCCGCTCTGCTGATGAACGCGAAGCCGGATTGTTTCAGGACGCGCCCGGTCAAGTTTCCAACGCCAAGTCAAACACGGACTATTTTGGCGCTCTTTTAAAAGATATTGATCCGGGCCTTATTACTGATCGTCCGTCGCTGGCTCAAATTCCGGTCACCCGAAAAGGTGATTTGATTGAATTGCAGAAAAAATCTTACCCGTTCGGCGGCATGACTCCGGTCGAACCCGGTAAACTTAAACGGATCTTTCAGTCCCCAGGGCCAATTTATGATCCAGAGGGTTATGGTCAAGACTGGTGGCGGACGGCGAGAGCCCTTTATGCAGCTGGTTTCAGGCAAGGTGACATCGTCCACAATACCTTTGCCTACCACCTCACCCCGGCTGGGGTGATGATGGAAACAGGGGCGGCTGAAATTGGCTGCGCCGTGATCCCTGCCGGTGTTGGTAACACGGAGTTGCAGGTTCGTGTCATGGCCGATGTCAGGTCCACAGCCTATGCCGGAACCCCGTCGTTTTTAAAAATTCTGCTGACAAAAGCCGCCGACATGGGAGAAGACGTCTCGTCGCTGAATAAATCTATTGTTGGCGGTGAAGCCTTGTTTCCATCACTGCGCCGCGAAATTGAAGACCATGGTGTTAATTGCCAACAGATTTATGCATCGGCGGACCTTGGCAACATTGCCTATGAAACCAGTGCCCGTGAAGGACTGGTTGTTGAAGAGCGCCTGATCATTGAAATTGTTCGGCCGGGAACAAATGATCCCGTTCCAGTGGGCGAGGTTGGTGAGGTGGTGGTCACCACGTTTTCACCTGACTATCCGTTGATTAGGTTCGGAACGGGTGATCTATCTGCGATTCTTCCCGGCACAAGCGGGTGCGGTCGGACCAATATGCGCCTGAAAGGGTGGATGGGGCGGGCGGATCAAACCACCAAGGTTAAAGGCATGTTTGTTCACCCGGCACAAATTAACGACGTGGTCAAACGCCACCGGGAAATTTTGAAAGCCCGGCTGGTGATCGATCAACGCGATGGCGCCGATGTGATGACTTTATCGTGCGAAGTCGAAGACCCCGACACTATTGTTGGCAACCAGACGGCTTTGGCCGGCGAGATTGTCGATACGATTCAAGCAATTTGCAAACTGCGAGGTGAGGTTGGTTTTGCAGCCCCTGGCAGCCTGCCTAATGATGGCAAGATCATCGATGATATCCGTGATTTCGACTGAACCGTTCAAAAACCGTCCAGACCCCACCCAGGCCCCGCCCTGAAATTACCTTATAAAGCCCATAAAGTTGCCACAATTGAGGGCTAGATTAAGATCATAGACCTCCTCGTCTATATTCAGAGATCCCCCTCTCTGATCCCCTTATCGGCGGATACCGCCGAAACTCACGGCCGGACGTACGCGTCCGGTCGTCTTTTTTACGTCACCAACTCAAACTGACCAATAATAAATTGAGATGATTTCTATCTTGGGTAGTGTGGCTGATATTGACTGATTATGCCTGATCCTGTCTTTATCCGATAAAATAAGGACTCTGCTGTGATCTTGATCACACATATAGCGTGTATTACTTGATTTGATGATCATTGTATGTTGCTTTGTCTTGGCGTCGTGTCAATTAACCCCGGGGGGGGGAATGGGACAACAACTTTACTCAAAGAATCCAGAGCGGTTAGTGCACTACCAATCCGTACGGATTGAATTAGCCATTGTAAAATTTGACAATTGCGCTACCGCTGATCAGATCGTCTCGGAATTACAAAACCAGGCGGAAACATCAATTCGTCGGTCAGCTATTCTTTCTGTTTTGACTGAACTGGTTGGCAAAGGGTTTGTGATGCGGGTGGTCGATCAACCTGAGACGCATACAGGGCCGGAGACGGATACAGGGCAAGTTGAGGAATTTTATATCCTGTCAGAATCAGGTTATGAACATGCAAAATCCGCAATCTGGATGATCGACAATATGCATCCCTCCGAACTGACCTATTTGATCGACTAAAATGACGCCTTTCAGAACGCCTCAAAACAGACCTCAATCAATGCGCTCAGAACGGTTTTAATTGGCTAAGTAATACTCTACTCTTCGTTCCAATATGACTGAATTTTCGGGCACTGGTTTACTTTGTTTCAGAGGCGAACGTATTGTTTTCGCCAACCTTTCGTTTGTCCTTAAGGGCGGCGATGCTTTGGTTCTGCGCGGGCATAACGGCAGCGGGAAATCAACCTTGCTGCGCCTTATGGCTGGATTGTTGAAAGCCAGCGAAGGCCAAATTTCCTGGAACGGCGAAAATATCCTTGATGAGCCGGAACTGCATAACGCCCAGCTTCATTATGTTGGCCACCTCGACGCGGTAAAGTCTGTTTTGACCATCAAAGAGAATATTTCGTTCTGGAGTGCCCTTCGAAGTTCGGCCTGTGATGTTGACGGTGCTATGGAAAAGTTTGGTATCGAATTTTTAAGTGATGTGCCTGGGCGGTTTCTTTCGGCGGGGCAAAAACGCCGGGTTAACCTAGCCCGCATTGTTGCCGCCCCGGCGCCGCTCTGGCTGCTGGACGAGCCGACAACGGCGCTTGATGCTGATGCTGTTAAAGCGCTTGAAAACATCATCAAAACGCACCGAAAATCCGGTGGTATGGTGATCGCCTCGACTCACGCTGAGATCGGCCTTGAAGATGCCCAAACGCTTAATCTAGATGATTTCGCTGATAACGGAATTTCCACATGAGACGGTATATCGCGCTCGTCAAACGTGACCTGAAATTATCCATGCGCCAGGGTATGGACAACGTAATGGTGATTATGTTTTTTGTTCTCGCGGTTATCCTGTTTCCGTTCGGTGTTGGACCGGAACCTGGCATCCTTGCGCGGATCGGCGCGGGTGTCATCTGGGTCGCGGCGCTTCTTTCAGCGATGTTGTCTCTGGAGCGGCTGTTTCAAACTGATTTTGAGGATGGCTCGTTGGAGCTCTTGGCCTTGCAGCCAATGGCGCTTGAAATCACCGTATTGGCCAAAATTTCGGTGCACTGGTTAACCACGGGCGTCGCCTTGATTGCCGCCACACCGCTGCTCGCCATCTTCATGAATGTCCCGGCCGATGGGTTTTTGATGCTCGTGTTGACGCTGGCCATTGGCACCCCAAGCCTGAGCCTGATCGGGGCAATTGGCGCCGCTTTGATTTTGGGCTCCCGGCGCGGCGGGGTATTGTTGTCGCTTATTGTATTACCCCTTTATATTCCAGTACTGATCTTCGGTGTCAGTGCAGTTGACGCGGCGATTGGCGGATTTCCAGTACAGTCCCACCTGTTGATACTGTCCGGGTTGTTGGTTGCTGCGCTGCCGTTATGTCCGTGGGCCAGTGCCGGCGCTATTCGCCAGGCGCTGGAAACATGAGGGTAGAAGATGTTTATTGGGGTTGATTTGAATCATGGTTATAACGGGCATTTGATCGTATATGACAGACTACGATCTTGCGTTAAACGGTCAATGGTTACACTTTAAGTATAATGTTTCATCGATTCGCAAACCCGACCCGATTTCTTAAGCTCGCCGCGGTCGTTCAGCCATGGGCGGCGGGATTAACAGTGCTGTGTTTTGCTGGCGGACTCTATTTTGGTTTGTTTGCCTCGCCGGCCGATTACCAGCAAAGCGAAACTGTCCGCATCATGTATATCCACGTGCCATCGGCCTGGATGGCGCTGTTCTGTTATACGGCGATGGCAGTGGCCTGCGCGGCCGGGTTGATCTGGAAACACCCGCTCGCATTTTTGTCGGCCCGCGCCACCGCACCGATTGGCGCAGGGTTCACCTTTCTTGCGCTGCTCACGGGCTCTTTATGGGGCAAACCAATGTGGGGAACATGGTGGGTATGGGATGCCCGCCTGACGTCCATGCTTGTTTTGTTTTTTCTATATCTCGGTTACATGTCGCTGCAGAACGCTTTTGATGACCCTGCCCGCGGAACCAAGGCGGCATCGATTTTGGCTCTTGTCGGTTTTATTAACGTGCCGATTATCAAGTTTAGCGTCGACTGGTGGAACACTCTTCACCAACCGGCGAGTGTTGTGAAAATGGACGGCCCGGCTATTCATTCCAGTATGCTGATCCCATTGCTGTTGATGGCTCTGGCATTTAAAGGGTATTATATCTGGGTTTTGCTGATGCGTATACGCGGCGAAGTAAATGCCGGGAAAATTCGCGCACTCCGCCTGCGCCAGGCGCATGGGCCTGTGCCGCGCCCGGCTCGGGAGATTGCCAATGGCTGATTTTTTCGCAATGGGCGGATATGGCTCGTTTATCTGGCCAGCTTACGGCGCTGTCGGGGCCGTGTTAATCGTCCTCTGGATCACCAGCCGGCGATTTGTGTCCTCAACAGAAGCGGAACTTGCTGCTCTTGATCCAAAACGCAGCGGAGAGTCAGATGAAACGTAAACACAAACGCCTGACCTTTGTCATGGTTGCGCTGGTTCTTTTGGGTATCGCGGCAACACTGATCTTGAACGCTTTCGAAGACAATATCGTATTTTTCTACAGCCCGACCGAGATCAAGGCAAAACAACTGAAACCCGATCAACGTCTGCGGCTTGGCGGTCTTGTTGAAGACGGCAGTCTGGAGAAACCCGGCGGCGGCATTGCTCTATTCCGGGTTACCGATTTAGCGAACACAATTGATGTCAGTTTTAAAGGTATTCTTCCTGACCTGTTTCGTGAAGGCCAGGGGGTGATCGCCGAAGGAAAAATTGTCGCCGGAAAATTTGTCGCGTCGGAAGTTTTGGCCAAACACGATGAGAAATACATGCCGCCGGAAGTCGCCGACGCCCTGAAAAAATCCGGTAAATGGAACCCTGAGGAGAACACCCAGTGAGTGCCGAACTTGGTCATTTTGCGTTGATTCTTGCCTTATGTGTCGCGGCCGTTCAGGCGACCCTGCCGCTTATTGGCGCCCAGCGCAATCACGCACCGTGGATTGGGATCAGTAACCCGGCGGCTTATTGTCAGTTCGCCCTTGTTGTTCTCGCATTTGCCTGCCTTACCCACCTTTATGTAACGTCTGACTTTTCTGTTCTTAATGTGGTGCAAAACTCCCATACAGCGAAACCCATGCTGTACAAAATCGCCGGGGTCTGGGGCAATCATGAAGGATCTTTGCTGCTTTGGGTCCTGATCCTATCCGTTTATGGCGCTGCCGTGGCATTTTTTGGATCAAACTTGCCGCCGGCATTTCGTGCCCGCGTGCTCAGCGTCCAGGCGATGATCGCGGTCGGATTTTATCTGTTTATGCTTCTGACGTCGAACCCGTTTGAACGTATTTTCCCGGCTCCGCTGAACGGTCAGGACCTGAACCCCTTGCTGCAAGACCCCGGCCTCGCCATTCATCCGCCGATGCTATATCTCGGGTACGTCGGGTTCTCGATCGCGTTCTCATTTGCCATTGCGGCATTGATTGAAGGACGAGTTGATGCGGCATGGGCCCGTTGGGTTCGGCCATGGACGCTGGCCGCGTGGATGTTTCTCACCGGCGGTATCGCGCTTGGGTCCTGGTGGGCCTATTACGAACTGGGTTGGGGCGGTTGGTGGTTCTGGGATCCGGTCGAGAACGCATCGTTTATGCCCTGGCTTGCGGGCACTGCATTGTTACATTCCGCTGTTGTTGTCGAGAAACGGGAAACCCTGAAAGGCTGGACCGTGTTATTGGCGATCATCGCCTTTTCCATGAGCCTGCTTGGCACTTTCCTGGTGCGCTCGGGCGTGATCACTTCTGTTCACGCGTTTGCAACTGATCCAACCCGCGGCGTTTTTATTCTGGCGTTGCTGATTATCGTCATTGGCGGATCGCTCGCACTGTTTGCCTGGCGCGGGCCGCAATTAAAAAGCGGTGGCCTGTTTCAGCCCATATCACGCGAAGGCGCGTTGTTGTTTAACAATCTTGGTATGACCGTTGCAACGGCCGTGGTCCTGCTCGGCACCCTGTATCCGCTGTTTCTTGATGCGATTGGCGGCGCGAAAGTCTCTGTCGGTGCGCCGTTCTTCAACGCCGTTTTCATTCCCCTGATGATTCCTGTGATCATCGCCATGGCTATCGGCCCATTCCTGCACTGGAAACGCGGCGATCTGTTCCCGGCGCTTGGCCGCCTGAAGTTTGTTTTCATGTTGTGTATGGTCGCCGCCGCTGGTGTCTGGGCAGCTGAGACAGACGGGCCCTTCATGGGCGTTGTTGGTATCACACTGGCGGTCTGGCTTGGTGCCAGTACGTTAACTGAACTTGCCGGGCGCATTCATTTGTTCAGGGCCAGTCCGAGCGAAAGTTTCCGCCGTTTTACCCGAATTCCCCGCGCTACCTGGGGTATGACCTTGGGGCACCTGGGGCTCGCGTTCGCGATTGCCGGCATGACGGGGGCCGGAGCGTGGAAGGTTGAGAGCATCCAGACCATGATACCTGGCGAGATTGTAACAGTCAGTGGATACGAATTTACCTTCGACGGCGCAAAAACGGGTAGCGGGCCCAACTACGATCTCGTCACCGGCGCGTTTACTGTCCATAAAAATGGCGAACTGGTAACCAAAATGCTGGCTGAGAAACGGACCTATCAGGTGCGCGCGATGCCAACGACGGAAGCTGCGATCCATACAATGATTAACGGCGATTTGTATGTCGTCATCGGCGATGCCGAAGGTAATGATGGCCGGTTCGTAACCCGGATTTATTTTAACCCGTTGGTGGTGTGGATGTGGATTGGTGCGATTGTCATGGTTCTGGGCGGCGCGATCAGTGTCACCGACGTCCGTCACCGGGTTGGCGTTCCGCATAAACGGCGTGCCCCCGCCGGCGCAAAACCGGCTGGACTGTGAGAACATTATGAAGTCGCGCCTTTTGTTCCTTGCCCCGCTCGCTGTATTTGCCATTTTGGTTGGATATTTCGCCGTCGGCCTGACCATGGACCCGAGAAACCTGCCCAGTATGCTGGACGGCAAAGCGGTTCCGGAATTTACCCTTGCCCCGATTGAGGGCCGCGATAACAAAGGGTTTAAACATACCGATCTTCTGGGCCAGGTATCATTGGTCAACGTGTTCGGATCCTGGTGCGTTGCCTGCCGGGTTGAACACCCGTTCCTACTGGGCATTAAAGCGCAAAACCTGGTGCCTGTTCACGGTATTGACTGGCGCGAAGTCGACCCATCCGCTGGACCGAACTGGCTGAAAAGATTAGGCGACCCCTATACGCTGATCGGTGATGATCCGAAAAGCCGCGCCGCTATCGCTTTTGGTGTTACTGGGGCTCCGGAAACTTTTCTCATCGATCAGAAAGGCGTCGTTCGTTACAAACACGTCGGCCCGATCGATCAGCAATCATGGGACGAAATTCTCTACCCGTTGATCAAAAAACTCCGCGCCGGTAAGGGGTGATATAATGCTGCGATATGTTCTTATTTGCCTGCTGGTCCTTCTGCCGATAACAAATAGCTACGCTGTAAACCCTGACGAGATTTTAAAAGATCCTGTGCTGGAAACGCGCGCGCGCGAAATTAGCAAGGGGCTCAGATGTCTTGTCTGCCAGAACCAATCAATCGATGATTCTGATGCCAGTCTGGCAAAAGATTTACGTCTGCTGGTCCGTGACCGTCTGCTCAAGGGCGACAGTGATGACGCCGTCGTATCCTATGTTGTATCACGCTACGGCGACTTTGTTTTACTTAAACCGCCGTTCAAGATGGCAACTTTGGTTCTTTGGCTTGGGCCACTGGTTTTAATCCTGCTTGGGTTAAGCGCTGTTTTTATGTTTTATCGCCGCGACCGGGCCACAATCAACGATGGCTCTGCGGCACCCAATCCACTGAGCAGTGATGAGAAAAAGCGGCTCGATAAATTGCTAGGCGAGGGAGAGCCGTGACGATGTTATGGGCGGGAATTATTTTAATCACGGTGTGTACGGTGATGATCATCATCTGGCCTCTTCTGCGCGACCGTGCGGGTGATCACGGCGCGCCAGACCGAACCGAATATGATGTTGAGCTTTACAAGGACCAGCTTAAGGAAATTGACCGGGACCTGGATCGGGACCTGCTCAGTACAGCGCAGGCTGACGCCGCCCGGACAGAAATTCAGCGTAAACTCCTGGCCGCGGCTGAAGGCGGACAGAGCACATCATTTGGCTCCGTGGTAGCAAACGGCGGTAGCAAGATTGGCGCAGTGGTACTCTCTCTATTTCTCATTGCCAGTGCCGGCGGTCTTTATTTACATCTCGGTACGCCGGGCCTGGACAACCTGTCCTATGCCAGCCGCGACATAAAAGCGGAAGAAGCCAAACAGCAGAGACCCCAAAGTGGGCAAGGGGGGCAAGCCGGACAAGCCGGACAGGAAATGCAGGCCTTGCTGGACAAACTTGCCCGGCGGCTGGAACAAAACCCAGATGACGTCAAAGGTTGGTTACTTCTCGGGCGATCAATGATCACGCGTGGCCGTTTTAACGAATCAGCTGCTGCTTATAAACACGCTTATGCGCTTGACCCGGAAGATCCGGAAATTGCGGCCGACTATGCTGAAGCCATGATTTTTTCTGCCAAGGGTCAGATTAACGACGACGCTTATGTTTTACTTAAAAGTGCGCTTGCCAAATCGCCAAACAATCCCAAGATCCGCTATTATATCGGCCTGCGCAAAGCCCAGAACGATGATCCCATGGGCGCGCTGCAGGACTGGACCGACATTGCCGCCATGTCACCTGACGGCGCGCCCTGGATGCCAACGGTAATGCGCCAGATCAATGAGGCAATCAAGAATACCGGCATTGATCCGGCGGCGATTACGCCGTCGAAAGAAGCCCTCGCGTTTGCCAAGGAAAACGGGATCAGCACTGACATATCCCCAGGCGCGCCGGGTCCAAGCAGGGAAGATATGCAGGCGGCATCACAAATGTCCCCGGAAGACCAAAATGCCATGATCCGCGGCATGGTTAGTCGCCTGGCAGAACGCCTGAAGGACGAACCGGATGATATAGGCGGCTGGAAACGATTGGCCCGGGCCTATCAGGTTCTGGGTGAAGAGAACAAGGCCAAAGACGCACTCGACCGCATAAAGGTGCTGCAGAATAGGTAACCACATGTCGCCCAAGCGAGATGCGTTCTCATAAATTAACGGCAATAACCGCCCGCTTCACCCGGCAAACTTTAATGCGGCAGTCGATGGGCGCTGTTGTAGCGATAACAGCCGGTGTGCTGAGACAGTTATTTAGTCGGGTTTTGACCCTTTGCGGAACTATTGCGTTTGTTAAAGGGTATTGATTTCGCGTCCCATCCACAGTGTTCGAGTTTGCGGAATAAGTTCATGTGTTAGCTCCTCGAAACAATGTTTCTTCCAAAATTTAATTGCGATTTCATTAGCCCGGTTCGCACCTATGTGTATTTTGGCAGGTTCACGTTGATTGACCGCAGTCAACCACGCTGCTAACAATTTTGCTCCTAATCCACGTCGTTGGACACGTGGCATCAAATTCATATGAATGTGCGCAGGATACTTTTCAGAAACGGCACTCGGGGTTCGAGAGGGGTGGTGTATCATATGCGCACGTTGTTGATCGACCGTGCGTGTAGCGATAGGCACTTCATCGGGGTCAGCGTATTGTAGACGCAGGTTGGGCCACCACTCGATTTCCAGTCTATTTTCCCAAACTACAGTATCAAGGGTACCTGCAACATATCCGGCCACACCATCCACATCTACGATGACAAATACGAGATCAGGCGCCAGCAGTGCATATGGCGCGGAATATATATGGCCCACCATTTTGGGGTCGTGATAGAGTTGTGAAGCGTCTCCGCCAGATAATCCGGTGGCAAGAGAAATCGAATAGAGGCCGTCAAGATCAACGTGCCTGAATTGACGAATTTCTGTCATTTGTATAACTCAATTTCACTAGCTTTGAAATTTTAGTGTGCAAAAAAGACCGTGTATTCACAGTGAAAGTATTCGTTATAGCCGATATTTAACAAGTCCGCTTTTGGCTGAATTCTGCCATCAATTCCTCACCGTTTTTACGTGGTAGTCGGACTTTGGACAGCGTCGCTTCAGGGCGTCAGGACACGGGCCCTTTGGTATTTATCGGTTTCCTGTCACATTCGGTTTCGATCACGACGCGCCGGTTTTGCTCGTTTTTGATGCCGTCAACCGTATGAACTTTAAGCCAGCGCTCGCCCCAGGCTTTGACTTTGCCGACAGCAATATTTTTGCCGCGCAGCAGGGCCGCGACATGCACGGCGCGTTTATATGACAGCGCCAGGTTGCTTTTGTCGTTACCCAGCGTATCGGAAAAACCCATCACATTGGACAGGCACGTTCCGGTTTTACCATAGTCGATTATTTTCGGGATCATGGCCGCGACTTGCTGGTTGATGCTTGGTCCCTTAATTGTTCCAAGCGGGAAAAAGACAGTTTGGTTAAGCGTATCATCCCGTGCGCCGGGCGGCGGCAGAGCGGCGGAGGCGGTAATGGCAGCGGGCTGGACCGGGCGATTTAGTGTCTCCAGCAGCTGTTGCTGATCGCTGCGTAACTGATCAATGTTTGTTTTTAGCTGCGCCAGACTGGCGACGATTGCCGGGTCGGTTTGAACCGCTGTATTCATTGGGACTTTACCAGCTTGTTGTGCGGCGCTCTGGATCTCTTTTAGGGCTTCTATTTTGAGCTCAATAATGACACTTTTGACGGCGATTTGTCCGCTCTCCAGTCTTTGGTCAAGCGCTTGCAGGCTCAAATAGCCCAAAGGTAGAACCACGCCCAATACTAGCGAAGCGGAGAAAAATGCCGTTGCTGCAATGCTCTTTCGGTCGCCCATGATGATCTCCATTGTCAGATGATTCGGTAACTATACCCTGATTTTCTGAGCAATCCATTAACACCTTTATGTTTTTTGCGATCTGTAGAGGACCAAACTTTCTGTGCGTTACAGGTTTTGGCAAAACACATAGCCAATGCCGTGGACGGTTTTTATTATTTTGGGGTCCTTGGGGTTGGCTTCCAGCTTTTTACGAAGGTGGCCGATATGCACATCGATGCTGCGATCGAAGGGGGATCCGGATCGGTCGCGGGCATGGTCGAGAATACTATCGCGCGATAAAACCTGATTGGGGTGCTCCGCCAGGGTTTCAAGAATATCGTATTGTGCAGTTGTCAGAGAAACCTCACCCCCGGTTTCTGAGCACAACGTTCTGGCCTTTAAATCAATTGTCCAGCGGTCAAATTTGATGACCGTACGGTCACTAGACGCCTGTTGGCTTGGCTGCGCCAGCGTTCGCCGCAGAACGGCCCGAACGCGGGCCAACAACTCGCGCGGCTCGAACGGTTTTGGAACATAATCATCGGCGCCAAGCTCAAGGCCGACGATCCGGTCAATCGGCTCGTCCCGGCCGGTTAATATGATGATTGGAATTTGTTGTTCCTGGCGAATTGCACGGAGGTGCATCAGCCCGTCTTCTCCATGAAGATTAAGATCAAGGATGATCAAGTCAAACAGTGTTTCCATCATGGCGCGGCGCATCTCGTCGCCATCAGTGACGGCACGCACTAAAAACCCGCCGGGTTTCAGGCAGCGGGCCACAAGCGCACCAATTTCAGGTTCATCATCAACAATCAGAATTGACGGCGCCTCGGCCGCTTTCTGATCTGCGCTGCTGGAAACATTAGGGTTGTTCATCCAGGGCCTTTCTAACGGAGCGCGCGAGCTCTGGTTTCTCAAACGGTTTGGACAGCAGGGACAGCATTTTGTAGTGTTTTCCGGACCTGGCAAGTTCATTGATCGCCCGGTCTGGGTAACCTGACATCAACAGTAATTTAACCGACGGCCATTTTTCTTCAATAATCCGGGCCAGTTCCAATCCATTGATGCTGCCCGGCATCTCGATATCAGTAACAACCAGGTCTACGGCATCGCTGTTCGTAAGAATTTCCTGCGCGCTTTGCGCGTCCTCTGACTCCACAACCTGATAACCCAGCCGGGTCAACACTTTGGTTGTGAACGCACGCACTGCGGCCTGATCGTCGACAACGAGTACGGTCTCGCTGCCGCGCGGCGGTACCTGCTCTTGTTTGTCGGCGGTTTCGGAAACCGGCTCTGATTGATGCCAACGCGGCAGGTGACACGCTATCGTCGTGCCGTGCATGTTTTTACTGTCGAGTGATATATGACCATCGGAGCGGCGCACAAATCCATACACCATACTCAGCCCGAGCCCGGTGCCGCGCCCGGCTTTTTTGGTTGTGAAGAACGGCTCGAACACGCGGCTGGCGACCTTGTCCGGCATTCCTATTCCGTTGTCGGATACCGATATGACAACGTAGTCCCCGGCGGGAACTTCGCCGGCTTTCGCTTGGCGTTTGATGGTTTCGCCTTTAACGGAAATTTGAAGGATGCCGCCGTCGAGCATCGCATCGCGGCTGTTGATCGCCATATTGAGGATTGTACTTTCGAGCTCACTTGGGTCAGACCGTACAAACCAGGTATCGCCTTCCAGATGGATTACAATTTCAATTGCTGGGCCAAGGGTGCGGCGTAGTAGTTCAGCCATGCCGGAGACAACCTGTTTGGGGTCATAGGCGGTCGATTTAAGCGGGCTTTTACGCGAGAAAGACAACAATCGTTTTACCAGAGTTGCGCCTTTACGGGCGGAATCCAGCGCTGCATCCACCATGTCCTTGGACTCATCATCGAGGTTTTCATCTTCTTCAGCGAGCGCCAGATTACCGACAATTATGGTCAGAAGATTGTTGAAATCATGGGCAATGCCGCCGGTCAGTTCGCCGACCGCTTCCATTTTTTGAATTTGCCGCAGTATGGTTTCGGTCTGTTTTTGTTCGGTCACGTCATAGGACAAAATAAAATAACCAAGCACACTGCCATCATTGGCAACGTGCGGAATATAATTTGCGGCGCAATCAATTGTGGTGCCGTTCGGTATTTTTAAGGTGAACTCGCGCGACAGCGTTTGTCCGGAGAGGGCAAGTTCCATATCTTTTTTATGGCCGTTATACAACTCGTTAGGCAACGCCTCCCAGACTTGTTTGCCCATAATCTGATCCGACGTCAGGCCAAGCCACTCTTCAAACCGTTTGTTGAAAAACCGGCAGATCCGATCTTTATCCACATAACCGATCAGCGCCGGAACGGCATCCGCGACCAGCCGGGTCCACTGCTCGCGCTGCGATAAGGCTTCAAGTGTCTGTTTTAATTCCGCCGTGCGTTCCTCGACTCGGGATTCGAGAAGCTCGATACTTTCCTGAAGCGCGGCTTTCGAGCGCGTGCGTTCCGTTACGTCTTTGTAAACCGTGACGAAACCAACACCCGGGATGGGGTTGCCGCGAATTTCCAGCACTGTTCCATCCGGCCGCACCCGCTCGAAACAATGCGGCACAAACTGATACGCAAGGTCGACCCGTTCGCGCACAAGATCATCGATATTACCTTCGCCATATTCGCCGCGCAGCGCTACATCGCGAACACAATCTTCAAACGGGGAGCCGACATAAGCGCACGCGAGCGATATATCGAGCAGGGAAAAAAATCGTTTGTTCCAGGCCAGAAGATTGAGGTCGCGGTCATAAACCGTAATGCCCTCGTCAACATATTCAATGGCCGAACGATACAGCGCGAGCCAGTCTTCAACCGGCCGGTCCTGCTCGCGGGGGGGCTCTATTATCGGGGCAGGGTCGCGCATATAAAATCGCCTACATTCGTTCGCTGGAACACATAAGAGTTTGAAACACCGCCGGGGTGCGTGGCAAGGACCTTCACATGATTTTACAAATCTTTACGATTCTATGGGACCGTGAATAGGGCCAATGTCAAAGCGATTGATTTCGCCACCACTCAACCGTATCTCTACTTGTTTCTTCAAATTCGGGCATCAGTGCGCGGACCGCATCGATATTGCTCGACTTCTCCTCAATTGTAGCCGCAAGCAATGATATTCGGGTGGCAAACATTGAACCGCATGCCCCTTTTATTGAATGGACAGCTTCGCGAATCTGGGTTGGGTTAGACGACGTCACACCGCTGCGTAATTCGTCCATTCGGGTCTGCAAGGTTTCCTGTGCAGTGACCAACAGGGCTGATACGGTTTCTGAATTTAATTGCTGGCGAAATTCATCAAGTTTGTCCTGATCTCCGAGCGGGTTAATGTGCGCAGGCGGCGCAGATGTCGCGACGGGCAATTCGTCACTATCGTCGGTGCGGAGCAATTGAATAGTTTTGTTCTGGTCTTTCTTGCCGGGTTCTGAACCCGAGCGATCCGGTCGATCACTACCGCGCCTGTCTTCGGTGCGATAGGCCGCGAGGGTCTCTGCCAGTTGTTGTTCAGTGAAGGGTTTGGTCAAAACACCATCCATGCCAGCCTCCATAAACATAACATGGCGTTCGGCAAAAGCTTCCGCCGTCAACCCGACAATGGGCACTTTATCGTCCGTTTCTGATGCGCGGATCATACGTGTTGCGTCGACCCCATTCATCTCCGGCATATGTACATCCATCAGAATAAAATTTGCCCACCCTTCCTTCGCCGCCTCAACGGCCAATTTTCCGTTTTCAACATGTTTTACGCGATGACCAAATTTTTCAAGGAAAGCGCGGGTGATGACGGCATTAACCTCATTGTCTTCAGCAATTAAAATGTTAAGCGGCTCAACGCTTTGGTTGGTGCCGGTAATTTTGCGTAAAGATATTGTTTCGATTTCGTCCGTGCTGGCCTGATCAAAAGGAAGGTAGACGTCAAAGCGGGTGCCTTCGCCAAGTTTGCTGTCAACACTGACTGTCCCGCCCATAACGTCGATCAGTTGTTTCACAATAGAAAGACCAAGTCCGGTCCCGCCATGTTTTCGTGTGATGGAAGTGTCTTCCTGGGTAAAGGCATCAAAAATCGCATCGATACGATCATCGGCTATTCCAGCCCCGGTATCCTGAATTGAAAAATGCAACGCATGGTGTTTCACATCCAGAACCTGATCGCTGATACCTTCGAGTTCTTCAATGAATAACGAGACACTACCTTGCTCTGAAAATTTGATCGCATTACTCAATAGGTTCCACAGAATTTGCCGCAAACGAACCGGATCCCCCTTGGCAACAAAACTGGAATCTATCCGGTCTGTGACGTTTAATGCCAAACCTTTGTCATCAGCGAGACTTTGAAATGGCGTTGTAATTGTCGACATGAGATTTTTAAGGTTGAAGGCCCGGTTTTCAAGTTCTAGTCCGCCGGCTTCAATTTTGCTCATGTCCAGAACATCATTGATAATCGCAAGTAACGTTTGCCCGGATGAGATAATCGTGTTCATTTTGGCGGTTTGATTTTGATCCAGATTTGTATCTGTCATCAATTGCGCAATTCCCAGGACGCCATTTAATGGTGTTCTGATTTCGTGGCTCATGGTCGACAGAAAGTTTGATTTCGCAACGTTTGCTGCTTCCGCCGCCAAAGCCGTGGCTTGTAATTTAGCGGTTCTTTCCACAACTGTTGCTTCCAGGGATAAACTTGTTTGTTTGAGGCGGTTTTCAGCTTCGTCACGCTCCAGATTCCGTCGTCCAATTACCCGTAATAAGGCGTTAACGGACTCCGCCAAATTGTAAAATTCATCGCCGCGGTTTCGTGCTGGCGCGATCAGATGTGTTGACGCGGGCCGATTCGGATCTGCTTTGGAAAGGGTTTCAGACATCAGTGAGAGCGGTTTCACGAGCAGAAAATAAAACACCACACTTAAGATGGCGGCGACAATCAAGGCACGAACGAGGCCCAGTGCAAGAACGATGAAAGACCGCTCAATCAGATCAATAGCCATCAAATGGGTGTCGGTAATTACGCGAATTTCACCGGCGACAACGGATCTATCTTCGGCAAATATTAATTTTATTGTAACTGCCCAGGTAGGGCTGCCTGACAGTCAGGCGCCGCGGAGTCGGGCGATCAGGATTTCGGGATCCTGCCTGAGCGCGT
>WASW01091020.1_pt1 | contig 44269 bp, 57 predicted proteins | sample 5698521 | NCBI WGS metagenome assembly WASW01 (sample SAMN11175560, study PRJNA528189) | sponge metagenome | isolation source: marine sponge | host: Leucetta | place: Antarctica: Western Antarctic Peninsula, King George Island | collected 2013-01
TCATAAAGAATTTTTCCAATTTTTTCTTGTATATTTTCGTCGGGTAAATCAATTTCAGCATTTTCAATAATTTCTGGAGGAAATGAAGGATAAGCAGATGCATGTGATTCTGCAATTCCTGTCAGATATTCTATAAATGTTGGGGTTATGAGAAAATAATACAGATACAAAGGATTAACTTTAGTAGGCCTTATCACAACGAATCCAGTGGAAACAATTAAATTTTCTTGTGCATTTGTTATGAAATAATAATGTTTTAAGTTAGGCCTAACCGTTGAAATTATTATATCATCATTTCTTACAATTCTTTTTGCTCTTGATGGCGAATCTATTAGATTAAATTTTTGAATTGTTGTTAATCTCCCTTCTATTACGGAACTTGTATCTACATATTCAATATTTAAAAATGAGAATTTTTTTCCAATATTCTCGGAATTAAATTCTGCAATTTCTTTTATTTTATACGAATCACCTGTTTTAGATTTCAAATCCCAACCCCTTCAAGTTCTTGCGAATTTCCTTATCCAATTTTTTGGATTCATCAGATAATTTTGAATATTCTGAAGTCAATCGTTTCATTTTATCCTCAAATGGCTCTCCGTCATCTTCAATTTCCTCTGCTCCAACATATCTACCGGGAGTTAAAACAAAATTATTTTTCTCAATATCTGCAATTTTTACTGCTTTACAATATCCTGCAACATCTTTGTACTTTGGATAACCTTTCTCTCCAATAAATGAACGATATGTTCCAGCAATCTTTTGAATCTGTTCTTCAGATAATTCATTATGTGCTCTATCTATTTGAGTGAAGATTTTTCTTGCATCAATGAATAGAGTTTCTCCTTTTCTTTTTCTTGATTTACCATCATCTTTGTTTTTTGAGATAAACCAAAGACATGCAGGAATTGTTACTGTATAAAATAGATTAGTTGGTAATGCAACCATACAATCAATCAGATCATCTTTGATTATTTTTTGTCTAATGTCACCTTCTTTTCCACCACCCGACATTGAACCATTTGCTAACACCAAACCAAGCTTGCCATCTTTTTCATCCAAGTGATAAATCATGTGTGACATGAATGCATAGTTACCCCCTGGTTTTCCATTACCGGGCATTCCATACTTTGCAAATCTTGCATCATTGGATAATTTTTCATGCCCCCACTCTCCCATGTTGAATGGTGGATTTGCAAGGATTCGATTTGCTTTCACTTTTTTAAATGGGTGATCAACTAGACAATCATTACGTGTGATATTTCCAGCCTCAATTCCTCTCATTGTGAGATTCATTTTTGCAATTCTCCAAATGTCTCGTTGAGATTCTACTCCGTAAATTGAAGTTCCTTTTTTGCTTTTGTCTTTGTGTGCATTTTGAAACTTTTTACTTTGTACAAACATTCCACCTGAACCACAAGTTGGGTCGTAAATGATTCCCTCATAGGGCTCTATAATTTCTACTAGTAATTGCACAATTGATTCTGGTGTGAAAAACTCACCGCCCTTTTGACCAATCTTTTTGTGAAAGTTTCTCAAGAAATATTCATAAATTCTTCCAAATGAATCATTTTCAATCTCATCAGTTGGAATTGTATCAAAGGTTTCAATTAATTGCTGTAAATTATCATTTGAAATACCTGAACCTGCAAAAACTTTTGGCAGGACATTTTCTAAATCAGGATTGTCATTTTCTATTTCTTGAATCATTTCATCAATTTTAATTGCTAAATTTTTCTCACTTGATGCCATTTTTGTTAAATCATTCCAGTTATCACCTTCTTTGAGGTAAAAGACACCTTTTGCAGTATACTGGTCTTTTAGATTTAGCAAATACTTGCGTTCTTTTTTAGTAGAATTACTGGTCTCTTTTTCAATCTCTGCTCGTCTTACATCATATCTATTTGAGATAAATTTTAGAAATAGTAAACCTAATGCAATATCTTTGTATGAAGTTGGAGATACATTTCCTCTTAATACTTCTGCTGTAACCCAGAGTTTATCTTCAAGGGTTTGTTCTTTAGTTGATTTTTTTACAGCCATATTTTGTTTCCTCTTGTACATCCTATTTTATCTATCTCAAATATACTAAATCGTGCTGTATCTTCAATATTCATAGCATATTTACTTCATTTATTGTATTTATTCAGGGTCTCAAAAGCATTGTTCTAAATTCCATCAAATCTACTGAATCATCCTTTTATCATATTAAATGACATACAATAAATGGTAAAACCAGTAGATGCAAACGAATTATTTGTAAAATGCATGAAAAAGTCAACGCATGATCTACTAACTGCAAGTGCAGTTGCTACATGCCTTGTATCGCCATTTACAATTCACTGTCACAAGTTTGCACCAGAGGAAGAGAAGGATGAAATCTCTGAATATGATCAGTTACTTTCAAAGCGAGGAAAAGAGCATGAGATCCAAACGGTACGTGCCAGTTATCCTGAACTATCTCCGCTTCAATATACTACAAGAGAAGATGGCTTCAAACTTGCAATAGAATCAATGGTCTCAGGAACGATAGCTTTGCACGGGATGCCGATTTACTATTTACCCCATGGTCTCCACGGAGAGGCAGACATTGTAGAAAAGTCAACTGACTATAGTTCGATATTTGGGGACTATCACTATACAATCAAAGAAGTAAAACTTGCAAAGAACATTGAAGAAAGACATCTGATTCAGGGAGCATTTTACAATCATCTCTTGGGACAAATACAAGAGTTTACTCCAAAAACATTCTCGATAATTAACGGTGATAGGGAAGAAACTATTCATGAATATTCTGATTACAAATCATTACTTTTTGAAACCATAGATACTACCAGGGAAATACTTCAGGGAGGTGACATGTCACCAACTCACGGAAGCGGACTATCCCCTTGGGTTTCATACTGTGACAAAAAAGCAATTGAGACAAATGACGTTTCACTTGTTGCAGGTATATCTGCAAAAACAAAGGGCAAGTTTGTTGATAATGGTTACAAAACCGTACAAGATCTTGCAGGGGCAAAACTAGAAGATCTTATTGAACTAAAGGGAGTAGGTAAAAAGACTGCAATAAAATATGTAACAACTGCCAAGGCACTTCACACAAACGAACCTATCATAATTGATAAAGACACAATTGATTTTCCAGACAGGAAATTGGAAATATTTCTTGACCTTGAAGGCATTGATCCTACAATGGCTGATGAAAATACTCCACAGATTGACTATCTTATTGGTATTCTAGTGAGGGAAAACTCTGAGGAAAAATACATTCCATTCACTGCAAAAGATACAGACCATGAAAAAGAAATGTTGCTAGAATTTCTAGAATTTATCAAAAAACAAAAAGACTATGTGATTTACCATTACCACCACTATGAAAAAACCCACCTGACTAAGATGATGGAAAAATATGAGATTGATAGAAAAATACAGAACATGGTCTTGGATTATCTCATTGATATCCACAAGGTAGCCACAAGTTCTGTAGTATTCCCTACGTATGGAAACGGGCTAAAGCAGATAGCACCATACCTTGGATTCAGTTGGACGCACAAGGATGTGAATGCCACAGAATCAATCTCCATTTATCTTGATTTTATTAAAAATCCAAAAGACAACAAGGACAGGTTTCAAAAAGTGATTGATTATAATGAAGATGATTGTGTTGCAACAAGAGTAATCAAAGACTGGCTTGTGTCAATTAAATAATTAAAAAAAATCTTATCTGCATTGGATGAATAAAATTCAAACTTAAGACCAAAACCGATTAGGTAGGTACAGACACCCAACACGTGTATTATTTTACTATTTTAGACTGAAATTTTCATATCTTGCCAACTTCCACTAAACGACTATTGATATGTTAATCAAGATAGATTTGAACCAATCTTGGTCAAAATGGACCTCAATTAATCCAAAATTTTGATTACTAAGTAGGCTTTTCTTGATCAGTATTCTTGTAGAATTTTCACAAAATTTGGCTATTTTATACCTGTATTGTTGACAAAACTCCCAATGTTTTAATCCTAGATCTAATAAATTCAATTGATAATCATGCGTGGTCTTTGCCATACTTGTTTTAGATCTGGAGTCGAAGTAGAGGTAATCCGAGGGGATATCCTATGCTCTGATTGTAAATCTAAAAAAAATGCAAAAAACTAAATCCACATTGATTAAAAATAAAAAAGATGAAACTAAATATTTTCGCTCATTGTGCAATTGACACTATTACTATTGATGGGAATAATTATGAACAAATTGGTGGGGCTGCTTGCTACTCTGGTATTATGGCGAGACAATTCAAATTTGATGTAGATTTATTTACAAAAATTGGTCCTGACTTTCCGAAACAATACTTGGATGAACATAAAATTAATCTTATAAATTCAGAATCTCAAAAAAATACCACAAAGTTTGCTATTTCAATCACTGGTTCGGATAGAACTTTAAAACTTGAAAATGAATGTGATCCAATTGATTATTCTCAAAGTGATGCTGATGCTCATCTTGTAAATCCAATTTACCATGAAATATCTGATGATACATTTAAAAAAATTAAAAGTGATTCAAATTTTCTTTTTCTTGACCCGCAAGGATTCTTGAGACGTAAGGATTCTCAAAATAATGTTTTCTTGGAAAAAACTGATCTTGATTTATCTGATGTTAATGCAATAAAGGTAAATCCTGAAGAGTCACAACAAATTGTTAGTGGCACTCATGATGAAATGATGTTGGCATTGCAGAAAAAAGGAGTCGAATATGTGTTGTTAACTGATAAATCTAATGTCTCGTTGTTGGTTAAAGATAAAATTTATTCCATAACATTGCCTAATCTTCATATTCACGATACAACTGGAATTGGTGATATTTTTTGTTCAACATTTACTTGTACTATGCTCAAAGAGAAGGATTTTTTGTGGGCACTTTGTTTTGCTGGAGGTGCAGTCCAAGCTGCACTAGACTCCAGTAATGTAGGGTTGCAAAAAATCCCTAAAAAAGGTGCAGTTCAAACCAATGCTTCATATTTTTACAATTTGGTAAAATTCAGAGATTTATGACACATTATTCTTTTATTGAACCAAATTGACTGGTACATCGATGCAAATAGGAATTTATGGTTCTGGAACTACCGAATCATCTGCAAAGATTATCAAAAAAATTCTAGATGAATCAGAAATTATATCATTCCCAATTACAAAATCTAAGAATCAACAGGCTGATTGCATTATTGTTTTAGGTGGGGATAAAGGAGTCCGAAATTATTTTCATATGACTTTTGATTCTACATTACCTGTGTTGGGAATTAGTGAGGGTGAGGCAAGTGGATTTTTGGCCCAAATTGATCTTCGAGAATTCTCAACATACGTTAATGTCTTAAAAAAACAAAAGTACACTGTAGAAGAAGTTCCTAGACTTGGTGTAAAGATTGATGGAAAAAATGTCTATCCTGTGTTAAATGATGTTGCCGTATTTTCATCTAAAAGTGCAATGTTGATGGAACACACACTCCGAGTAAATGGTGATGAAGTATGGCACGACAACAGTGATGGCATTATTGTATCCACACCACTTGGATCTTCTGCATATTCCATGTCTGCAGGTGGTCCTGTATTGTTTCAGGATTCTGCAGTGTTTGAGATTATTTCAGTAAACTCTTTGGATGTAACCCGAAGACCAATAATAGTATCAAATGACAGCTCAATCATAATTGATGATATCTCTGCAAGATTGCACTGTGAAGTGGTATTGGATGGATTGGACAGATACAAAGTAAAGAACACTGTAGAGTGCACTCAGTTTTTCCCGCCTGCAAAAATTATTCGTTTAAAGAAAAATTCAACTGCCATTTCTGCGCTTGCAAAAAAAGTCCATTTGGCAGAAGAACTGTTGAGCATGCCTCCAAGTTCAAAATTATTATTGAAGACTTTAGAGTATGAGGGAGTTATGACACAAAAAGACTTGGCAAACAAAACCCTGTTACCTGACAGGACAGTTAGATTGGCATTGAGTCATTTACTTAAGAAGGGATATGTCAAAAAGAAAGTCTCTATTCGAGATGCAAGACAGAAAATTTATGAAATATCTAAAATTGAATAATCTCAGAACTTTCAATTTTTGAAAATCAGATTTTTGTCAGAATGTAACTGTACACTTTATTCAGATGCTGCTTTGATAAATGCCGAAAATGATTTTTCAGGAAATCCGGGTCTACTGTTGAATTCGGGATGGAATTGAACTCCTAGATAGAATTTATGTGATGGAATCTCTAGCATCTCCATTCTTTTACCGCCATCACTATCTGCTGAAAAAATTAATCCGTTATTTTCAAATTGTGGTATGTATTTTTGATTGATCTCATACCTGTGTCTGTGACGTTTACTTATGGTAGAAGAATTATAAATTTTCTTGGCCATTGTGTTTTCTTTAACCATGACATCGTTTGCACCTAATCTAAGTGAGCCTCCCATATCTGAAACATCTTTTTGCTCTGGAAGCAAATCTACAATGGGATTCTTTGTATTTTCTTTAATTTCCGTAGAATTTACATCTTCTAAATTTAACACGCTTCTTCCAAATGCAATTGCAGCTAATTGGAATCCAAAACATATTCCTAGATATGGTATATTTTTTTCTCGTGCATAATTTGCGGTTTGAATAATTCCTTCTGATCCTCTAGTTCCAAATCCTCCTGGTACTAAAATTCCATCATAGTTTGAAAGAATACTGTAATCTGTAATTGATTCTGAATCTATCCAGTCAATGTCTACTGATTTACCTATTTCTGCACTTGCATGTTTTAGTGCATGATTTACGCTCACATAACTATCAGTTAAGGTGACATATTTCCCAACCATTGCAATTTTGACTTTATCTTTTTCATGATTTACCATATCTTGAGCAATTTTATTCCACTTGTCCCAATTTGCAGATGTGTTTACCATTCCAACTTTGGCAAATTTTGTAAATATTGAATCCATGATCCCTTGCTCGTATAGCATTTGAGGTACTTCAAAAATGGATTTTGCATCATGGCATGATAATACGTCTTTTGTTGTAACATTTGTAAACATTGCAATTTTCTTTTTTGTTTTTTCTTCTAAGGGTAAAGTACATCTAACTGCCAAAAAATCTGGTTGAATACCTATTCTTCTTAATTCTTGAACGCTATGCTGAGTTGGTTTTGTTTTTTGTTCCCCTACAACATCTAGTGATGGTGCCAGTGTTACATGGACAAAAATTACATTCTGTGGTCCTTCCTCCACTTTCATCTGTCTTAATGCTTCTAAGAACGGTAGTGATTCAATATCTCCTACTGTTCCACCACACTCTACAATTAGAAAATCCAGTTTTTCATCTTCTGCTATTTTGATAATTCTATTTTTAATCTCATCAGTTACATGAGGAATAATTTGAACACATGCTCCAAGATATTTTCCTTTTCTTTCAGCTTCAATTACTGAAGAATATACTTGTGCAGTTGTAATATTATGACTTTTAGGTATATCTTGATTTAGAAATCTTTCATAGTTTCCAATATCCATGTCGCATTCGCCACCATCATCTGTGACGAAAACTTCTCCATGTGCAACTGGATTCATTGTTCCAGCATCATAGTTAAGATATGGATCAATTTTGATACATGATACTTTTTGATCCGCTAATTGTAGTAATTTTGCAATAGAGGAAGTAGTTACGCCTTTTCCAAGGCCAGACATCACACCACCTGTGACAAAAATTAACTTTGTCTGCACATTAAACAAACAGGTATCTGGTTTTTGTATGTTTTGTCGATCAAGCACGGATTGAAATATGGCCTCATATCTAATTTTGATATGAACATTTCTTTTTTTGTATTATCCTTGTTTTCTCTAACTGTCCTTGGAATTGCTTCTTCTGCATATGCAGAAGAATACACAATTACTATTCCAACTGGTGCATCTGACGAAAATGCACCCTATTTTTGGTCTGAAAAATCAACTGGCGTAACCACAGGAGAAAAAACTCTTTTCCCTGGTGACTCTATTATATGGAAAAATGCCGATACTGCTTTTCATACTGTAACTTCTGTAACGCAATCTGGTGAAGAAGACGATTTGTTTGATAGTGGACTTTTTACTGCAGGCAAATCTTATACAAGACAATTTAATGACTATGGTGATTTTTACTATTATTGTAGTCTTCACTATTGGATGAACGGTATAGTTCATGTTGTTAACAATGCTGGAAGTGTTCAATCAATTGATGGAATTGCATCTGGATTAAGTACTGATGGTTTAGGTTTTGAGGTAAAATACATCTTGGATACAACTCTTGCAAATGCGGTACATGTTAATCCTGATGAAAAGACATTGACATTTACTATTTCTAGTTCATCTGAAACTGCTCAAATTACATTAATTCTTCCTGAAGAATTGATTGAAAATCCTAATTCTATTTGGATAGATGGTGAAATGATTACTAGTTTTCAAAAAGAAACAACTAGTTCTGGAACAAAACTAGTTCTTCCTATTGATCCTACTTCAAGAGAAATTAAAATTATGGGTGCAAAAGTTATTCCAGAATTTGGATTTTTAGCATTAAGTATTTTGAGTGTGGGACTTGTATCTACATTGTTTTTGACTCGTTCTAAATTTTTAATTTTCAAATAATATCGATCTTTGCAATTGTAAATAATTTACCCTTTTTTCAAATGAATTTTAGGTATTGAAACCCTCCTTGTTTTATTTCTCCCTGTATACTATAATGTGAGAACTTCTAGTTTGGCGGCCATGATTAAAAATTAGTTCCATGTCGATGAACATTTGTCTAATTGACCGCCAACTTTGACGTGTTATTTTTAGAGAATTGTTTGTTTTTTGAGACTTTTTGTAAATGATGCAATCTTGGATTCGAGTTGGTTTTGAGGTGTTTTTTCAATTAATTTCAAATATGCACTTCCAACAATTACTGCATCTGCCCCTGCTTTGATGTATTTTCTCACATCCTCTGGTGTTGAAACTCCAAATCCTATTCCTATTGGAATTTTTCCCTCGGTTTGTTTTTTGACTTGCTTTATTGCATCAAGTGTGTATTTTTTAATTCCAGTCTTTACTCCTGTGGTTCCAAACACTGCAACAAGATACAAAAATCCTGATGATGCTTTAGATATTTTTTGAATTCTTGTTTTACTTGTATTTGGTGAGATTAGAAATATTGTGTCTGCTTTGTTTTTTGCTGCCTGTAGGTATTCTTTTGATTCCTCAATTGACATGTCTGGAAGAATAAATCCATCAATTCCTGCTTTTTTAGCCTCAGAAATAAATTTCCCATATCCTTTGTGATATAGGATGTTTGTGTAAGTCATTAGGATTAATGGAATATCTGTTTCTTTTCTAATTTTTTTTACAATGCTGAAAAATTTTGCAATATTTGTTCCCTTTTCTAGTGAAACGGTACTTGCATTTTGAATTACAGGCCCATCAGCTAGTGGGTCTGAGAATGGAAATCCTAATTCAATAATGTCTACACCGCCTTTCACTAGCCCTCTCACTGTTGATAGAGTTGCTTTCTCATTTGGAAATCCTGTCATGATATATGATATCAATGCCTTTTGATTTTTAGATTGCAACTCTGCAAACTTTTCTTTAATTCTTGTCATGTTCTCTCAAATAATTTTGTACTTCTTCAATGTCTTTGTCTCCTCTTCCAGAAAGAGTAACTACAATTGATTCTGATTTCTTACTCTTTCTTGCAACTTTGATTGCCTCTGCAATTGCATGAGATGATTCCAAAGCTGGAATAATCCCTTCAGTTCTAGTTAACATTAGAAATGCATCAATTACTTCAGCATCTGTTGCAGAGTGATATTTTATCCGTTTAGTATCTTTATAGTATGAATGCTCAGGTCCAACTCCTGGATAATCTAGTCCTGCTGAAATACTATGTGTCTCTGTAACTTGGCCCTCGCTGTCTTGTAGCAGATATGTCATCATTCCATGTAGCACTCCTTTACTTCCAGCTGATAATGTTGCTGAATGCATTTTTGATTTTAATCCCTGACCTGCAGCTTCTACACCAATAATTTCTGAATTTGAATCAACTAGTGGATAAAATGTTCCAATTGCATTAGAACCGCCACCAACACATGCAATTACTGTATCTGGAACTTTATTGTTAATTTTCTTCATCTGTGATTTGATCTCATTTCCAATTACACTTTGAAAGTCTCTGACCATTACAGGATATGGGTGTGGGCCAACTGCAGATCCTAACAAATAGTATGTATTCTCCACATTTGTAATCCAGTCACGAATTGCCTCATTAATTGCGTCTTTGAGTGTTTTAGATCCTGATTTAACTGGATGAACTTTACACCCCAGCATATTCATTCGAAGTACATTTTGTTTTTGTCTTATCGTATCTCTATATCCCATGTAAACTTCAGCCTTCATTCCTAATGCTGCACATGCCATTGCAGTTGCAACTCCGTGTTGTCCTGCACCAGTTTCTGCGATGATCCTTTTCTTATTCATTTTTTTTGCAAGTAATGCCTGACCTAGTGTATTGTTTATTTTGTGAGCTCCTCCGTGAAGCAAGTCTTCTCGTTTAAGATAGATTTTGGCCCCGCCTAATTTTTCTGATAAATTTTTTGCATAGTATAGTGGTGTGGGTCTTCCAGCATAGACTTTAAGATAATAATCTAGTTCTTTTTTGAATTTTTTATCATTTTTAAATTTTAGATAATTTTCTTCTAATTCTTCAATTGCAGGAACCAGAGTTTCTGGAATATACTTTCCACCAAATTCTCCAAATCGACCATTTTTAGGATATTTCAATATGCATTCACCAGTTTTTTTACTTGCTCTTCAATGTTATCACTTTTCATTATGCTTGAACCTACCAAAAATGCATCTGCCCCACACTTTTTTAGATACTGGATATCTTCTGAAGTATTAATTCCACTCTCAGATAGTATTGGTCTTGATTTTTCTACTTTTGAAAGAATATTTTCAGTAGTCTTAAGATCAATTTCCAGTGTATCTAAATTTCTATTATTAATTCCAATTAAATCTGCTTTTGTGTTTAATGCATTTTTGAATTCTTGTTTTGTATGTACTTCTAACAAAATCTGTAATCCTTGTTTGTGACCATAATCAATGAATTCATCAATATCTGAGAGAAATTTTTGATCAAATAATGATTGTATAACTAACATGTAATCTGCACCCATTTTTTTTGCAGCATCAATCTGAATTTTATCAATCATAATATCTTTCATGAGCATTGGTACATCTACTGCCTCCCTCACCTTCATGAAATACTCTGGTGAGCCCTGAAATAGGTGTGGTTGAGTCAAAACAGATAGTGCTTTTGAACCTCCTGCAATCATTTGTTTTGCTATACTTGCAGGATCCGTCAATGTCTTGATTTTGCCTAGAGATGGTGATGAAAATTTTATTTCAGTTAGTAGTGTGGCATGTTGGTTTGCTTTAATTATTTGGATAAAATCTTTGCTTGATTTTTGTAAATCATCTTCAATTTCATAAACTCCATCATCAATTGCCATCTGTGAATTATTCACTAGTTTTCGTAAAATATTTTCAGCCATTAGTAATCTCCTTTAATTTTGACATGTCTCCTGTATCTTGTACAAATTTTTCTAATAATGAAAATGCTTTCCCACTTTTTATTGTGTTTAATGCCAATTCTACAGCTTCCTCAAAGTTTTTAGAAATGTTTGCAACTATTAATCCTCCCGCAGCATTTAATGCAGTAGTTTCAATCATTGCCTGGTTTGCTGTATTGTTTAATACTTTAACAAATGATGTTATGGCATCTTCTTTGGTTTTGATTTGAATGTCTTCTAAAGATGATTTATGCAAACCTACTACTTCGGGGTCAATTGCATTCATTAACACTTTATCATTTTTTAATATGCATACACGATTAACTGCACTGGTGGAGAATTCATCCATGCCGTCATCTGAGCGAACAGTCATAATATTCTCTGCTCCTTTTCTTTTGAGCATTAATGGTAATCTATCTAAATACTCTGTAGAGAAAACTCCTACTAGTTGGTTTTTTACTCCAGCTGGATTTGATAGTGGCCCTAATAGATTAAATGCTGTTCTTTTTTCTAATTGTTTTCTAGCTACTGATACATGTTTCATTGCAGGATGAAACTTTTGTGCAAACATAAAACAGATGTTATGTTTTTGTAAAATCTCTGCAATCCTGCTGGGCTCTGAATTCAAATCATATCCAAAATATTCAAAAATATCTGCACTTCCTGAAACTCCCGAACTTGATCTGTTTCCATGTTTTGCAACGATTCCTCCAGCTGCTGCCACCACAAATGATGCTGTAGTAGAAATATTGAATGTCTGGAGTTTGTCCCCTCCAGTACCGCACATATCGATGACTGTTCCTTGATTTTTAGCCTCAACTTTGAGTGAGAATTCTTGCATTTTGTCAAGCATTCCCAATAATTCATCATCTGTTTCTCCTTTCTCTGCCAGATTTGATAGAAAGTCTACATTTTCAGAATTATTTGTTTTGCCTGATAGGATGTCTGTCATGATTTTGTTCATCTCATCATATGTAAGATCAGTTTTTTCTTGCAATTTTGAAATAATTTCTGAAATCATTTCGCTTTCTCTTTTACTTGATTTATGAAATTACCTAGAATCTTTTTCCCATCTTCAGTCATTATTGATTCTGGATGAAATTGTACTCCTTGAATGAGATATTCTTTATGTTCAATTGCCATAATTTCCCCATCATCTGCTGCAGTAGCTATTACTTTGAGGACGTCTGGAATTATTGTTTTGTCTCCAACTAGACTGTGATACCTTGTTGCTTTAAATGGGTTTTTTACATTTGCAAATAGTTTTGATTCTACATGATTAACAGGACTGGTCTTTCCATGTCTTACACATCCAGCATTAGTTACCTTGCCTCCAAATGCATCTATGATTCCTTGATGTCCAAGACACACTCCTAAAATTGGTGTATGTGGACCTAATTCTTTAATGACATCTGAACAAATTCCAAAATATTTCCTGTCTTCAGGTGTTCCGGGACCTGGAGAAATTATTATGCCGTCATAATTTTTTTCTTTAATTTGTTGTAATGTGATTTTATCATTTCTAATTACATCACACTCTACTCCTAACTCTCCTAGATATTGTGCAATATTATACACAAATGAATCGTAATTATCAATTATTAGAAATTTCAATTTGATGCCTCTTTTAATGCTTGAAGCATAGCTCCTGCTTTGTGTTCTGTTTCTTTAAATTCATTTACTGCAACAGAGTCTGATACTATGCCTGCACCTGATTGAACAAAGCCTTTGTCATTTTCTATGAATATACTTCTAATTGCAATTGCAAAATCACAACACCCATTGTATGAGAAATAACCTACTGCTCCGGCATATGGTCCTCTTGCCTCAGTTTCCAATTCATCAATAATCTCCATCGCTCTAACTTTTGGTGCTCCTGATACGGTCCCTGCAGGAAACACTGCCTGAAATGCATCAAACATGTCATTTTCAGGCGCCAAATTACCTACAACATGACTTACAATGTGTTGAACATGGCTGAATCGCTTTATCTCCATTAATGATTCTGGATGAACTGAACCGTATTTGCAAACCTTACCAATATCATTCCTACCTAAATCTACAAGCATTGTGTGCTCTGCCAATTCTTTTTCATCATGAATTAACTCTTCAGATAATGCTTTGTTTTTCTCCTCATCATCTGTAATTTTCCTAGTTCCTGCAATTGGAAATGTCTCTACTTTGTCATCTGTAATTCTAACTAACATTTCAGGTGATGCACCTATGATTGTTTTTGAACCTTGTTTTAGATGGTACATGTATGGAGATGGATTTAATTTTCTTAGTGTTTTGTATAATGTTAGATTATCACCACTTGTGTCAAATGTAAATTTCCTAGATAATACTACTTGGAACACATCTCCATCGTGAATGTATTTTTTTGCCTTGTTTACAATTTCTGAATATTTTGACTCATCCATATTCGGTGTAACCTCACTTGCATGGAATTCTCCAAATGAATCATCACTCATTACAAATTTATCAAATCTATTTTCATCGTGATAAAAGTAGAATAATTTTTCATGTATTTTATCATATAATATTCCATCATCATAAATTCCAAATTCAATTAATGGTTGTGTGGAACTATGTGAATCTTTAATGTCTTCTATCAGTCGTATGGCGTCATAGTTTACTATACCTACTGCTCCGCCGAGATATCGATAACTCTGATCATCTGATTTTCCTAACAGTTTTTTAAGTTCAGAAAATGGATCTGATGTTTGAATGGTTTGAGTTTTTCCGTTTTGAATAATTTCAACCTTATCTGTATATCCTTTGAGAATAATTTTAGGATCAAATCCCATTACTGATGTTTCAGCTAGAACTTCAGGACCTGTAAGTGATTCAAATAAGAAAGAGTGCGAATAGTTTCTTGAAATTTTATTGTAAATTTGAAATTGGTTTTCAGATAAATCTAGAGGTATTACTTTTGCTTGTGTCTTTCCAAAGGTGTCCACCCATAAACAAAATTTTGGTGGTTTATTATTTAAATTGATGAGATAACTCTGATCTATCTAATTTTGTTTAAAATTGTTGGTCACTTAGGCGTATGATTATTACGGTATGGTACGGTACCTTTATAGTCTAGTTGATCGTAGTATTCTCACAATGCATGGGGCAAACCAAACAATCATTCACAAAATGCAGATTCTAAAATCACAAACTATCTTATCTTCTGTAAGTAAGGTAGAGTGCTACATTTGTGGAAAAGGATTAGAAGATGGTCATAGTATTACTGCAAAAACATTACCAAATGGAATAGTTCTATTTTGTGATGTTCATTATCCGTTACAGTAAAAATCTGAAAAAAATTCCTTTGCTCCGTTTTTAGACAATTCTTTATTTTTGGTCTGACAATAATTTGTTGTAAATGTACATTTTGGACATCCTCCCCAACTCTTTTCTTCTTTTTGATTTTTATCAGTTGGACAATCACAATCATTCACTAATGTATATCCGGTGTTGAGAATTTTTTCAAACTCATCATAAATGATTTTACTACATCCATTAAATCCATCTGATGAATTGTCGTAAATGTAGATTACCCCTTTTTCATAATATACATCAATATCACTTGATTCAGCTTTTGTCAAAATCTTACCTGCATTGACTAATACGTGTGATATGGTGTGAACCTTGGGATCATTGACTATTGGACTTTTAGAATCTGAAATTGCTTTTGATATGAATTCTTGCGGAAGTATTATGCTTACTGCTGAATGCTTTGATTTCCAATGGAAATTTCTCCAACCTGACATGTTACCTCCATTATGCATTGTAAATTTGTCTGCTGATTCATTGAAATTTCCTTTCATGTAACCTGTAATGGTTCTGTCTAGGGAAATTATTCCATACCGTAATGAGATTTTTTTAGATTTTACATCAATATCTTTGTGAATTGCTTTACCTTCTGATGTTTGAATGATTGATGTTTTTACAATAGGTGTTGTCCTTTTCCCTTTCTCATTTGATCTTATCAAGTATGCCCTTGCACCATTTTGAGATTTTAACAGTGAATTCACTTCATAGTTTTGCTTATTGAAATGATAAATTGCCTTTTGATGCAATTGATAATATCCTACAGGAACTCCACGGGTTCCAATTTTTCTTGAATTATAATATATTTCAATTTCACCTGATGCTCCTCGAAGACTGACACTGTTTGCAAAGTCAAAGAATTGAGATTTATCTGATTCATCTGCAGATTGCTCTTCAATCTCTGCTGATTCATCGTGTTTTTCTGATATCATTGGATTTTCCTTGTTAATTGAAATGACATGGTCTTGTGAGAGATATTCCTCCATGTGGCGTGCAAAATAATGACATGCTGCATCATCTGGATCAAAAACACAGATGGCATAAGATTTCTGACCTTTTCTTCCAGCTCTACCTATTCTTTGAATAAAAGAATCAAGCTCGTTTTTAAATGCAGAAATTACTACATCGACATGTCCAATGTCTATTCCAAGCTCCAATGTTGGTGTACATGATAGAACATCTAGTTCTCCTGATTTCATTTGAGATTCGTAAAGTTTTCTGTCCCTTTGATCTAAACCACCTCTATGAATTTGAATTCTAATTCCACTATTTGCTTCCTCAACATTTGATGCAAGAAACTCTGCATCATTATGGGAATTACTAAACACTAATTGTGTTGAATTATTTTTGTAACAAATTGATGAGAGCATCTCCATGGTAGTTCTTTGTTTGAATTTTCTAGGCATTATGAAAAACATATGCATATTTTGTTTTCGTCTGAATTCACTTTTGATGTATGTGAATGACTTTTCAGGTAAATCAAACATATTTGAAAAAAATTCTTTTGAATTATCTAGAGTGGCTGACGATCCTACAAACTGAACTTTACCCATGTATTTTTTCATTCTTTTAAGAAGATGATACACGTTAGAACCGTGAAAACTAGTATAGGAATGTGCTTCATCCATTACTATGATTTTTGCATTTTTGAATAATTCATTCCATTTTTTGTCTTGTAAAATTAGATGATAATTGATAAAATCAAAATTGGTTGCAATGATTAATGATTTTTTACTTGCATCTGAGATTATCATGTCCTTGTAATCTGTACTCTGGCCTCCATGGATGGAATATACTATCATTTTATCTGATAACTTGCACTTTTGAATCAAATTTGATATTTTAGATACCTGGTCATCAATTAGGGCATTAAGTGGATACACAAGTAATGCAAAAACCCCTGGGGTTGGATTCTCTAAAATTTTTTGCAAAATTGGAATTACAAATGCTTCTGTTTTTCCAGAGCCTGTCGGTGCTGAAATAATGGAATTATCTCCCTTTAGAATTGCTCTGACTGATTCTTCTTGAAATGGCAGTAGTCCAGTAAATCCATATTTTTCTAAACCTTTGATGATGTTTTCAGATAGTACATCCTTTAGAGTTTCAATTGGAATTTTTTTAGATTCTGGTGCGATTAATCTTTTGTAATGAATCAGTGCAAGGGATTCTTCTTCATGTCCTTGAATTATTTCTCGAATTATTGGGTCATTATCAATTAATGATTTTGGAATTTTTGAAATATCATATAACATACTTTGAGGTAATGGAATTTTATTTTCTTGTTCTTTTGGTTTTATTTTTGCATATTTTTTAATTTCATCTGGATAGTATCCAATTCCTGATTCAGTAGGACCTTCACATCTATGTGGTTCATCCGTCCTTGAATCAACAGGGATGAACTTTCCACTATCTGATTTGAATCCCTCATCCCAGTAAATCTCTGCACCACAACCTTTGGAGCATTGTTTTGTTTTTCCAGAATAATTTACACCATAAGTTGGCATTTTTACCAGAATTTTTTCAGGATTACATTTTGGACAAACCCACGGACCTCCAACATCCTCATAACTTTGAACAAGTCTGGACTCACAGTTAGAACAAAATTTCATGAATGAATTTTTAGACTAAATTACCATTAATGAACGAACGAGATTGAAAAACTTCTCATTAAATCTTGATTTCTAACTCAAAAATTGACCTGATTCAAAAGGCACAAATTGAATTGGATTTGATCCTATAGTGTTTCTTTTTTGAGTTCCACTATGACTAAAAATTTTTAAATTTTAAACATATTTTCAAGGTCTTATTTTAAAAAAGAAAATTAGTTGGTCCAGCCTATGCTTAGGACTTTGGACACACTTGATGATTTTACACATGCAGCATCGCCATCTGATTGAAAGACAAGCTCAAGACCTGCTTTACAAATAACATCACTAGGGGCAACTCCTGCTTTTTGTTGCTTTAGTGGTGACAAATGCCCAAATGCTTCTTCCATGTGTTTTGATTCAGTTGATTCAATTCCCGAAACTGAAACAAATCCTTCAATAATTCCATCTGTTAGAGTGTGCATTTCTGAAGGTTCTACCTTTGCATCAAATGCAGACCATAACTCTTCAAACTGTGATGTAATGTTACTTGTTGTATCTGTTTCAAGTTCTAACTCATTGAAAATTTGCTGTGATCTCCATACAAATGCAGAACCATCTTGAAATTCTGCTATTTCTACAATGATGCCATCAGTAATTGCTTCAGTGTATTCTATTTTGGATGTTTCAAGAAGACCATTAATCAATTGCATTTTAAAAGAATCATCATTGGATAATTCTTCTCCAACCACAATTATTCTTGCCTCTTGAATTATTTCTTTTGCCTCATCAATGGCTGCTTGTGCATCTTCTCTACTAACTTCAGTACTTGCTTTGTTTTGAAGTTCCAATAGTGTCTGTTGGATCTTTGCATCAAATTCTGGATTTGCTGCTAGATGTTGACTCATTGTGTCATACAACTCTGCAATAGGATGTGTTGCATGAACTAATGCAAGTTCTGCATTTCCTTCATCTAAATTTGATTCTAGTGCCCAAAAGTGACCTAAGGTTTCTTCTAATGTTCCTGCAAATTCTAATTTCTCGTCATGGGTAGACTCTGCTAATGCAGATTGAGAAAGTGTTGTTGCAAGAAGCAAAATACTTAGAGAAAGTATTGATACTTTGTTGAACATATTGTATTACAGTTTACCAATTCGATTTAAATCAATTTTTTATTCTTGATTGTTATTTTATGTACATAGAATGAGAATTACAGTGATTTTACACCTATTTTAGCCATATTTCATATTTTCAAATCTCTTAGCTTAGACATGCTAGATTGGACGAGGTTTAGAATAAATCAAATCTTCAACAGTTTGATACTGTGTTGTCTCTTTTTTGAGTTAGAAATTTAAATTATTGGTAAGTTTTTAAAAATATTAAAATGTTAATGGTGAGTTTTAGGCAGGAGTAAATCACAAATTTAATTTTTAAAAAAATTCTTCTGACTAATTTTTTGTTAATCGAAAGTTTTTGATTACTATTGATGAACATATGATATTCTATGATTACCTAGTTCCAATATTTTCAAACACACATAAGACTCTGTATTGTATAGATTACTCATGGGATTAAAAAATTTTCTAGGTAAATTCTGTATTATGAAAAAGGTCAGAGATAATGCAAATGCTTCTAAAAACAATGAAGACTCTAAAGATTAGATTCTAAATTGTAAAATCAACCCAACTTTTTTAATGAAATTATCTATCTTCTAGATATGCCGTTAGATAAAATGCCTAATTCTGAGGATTTTGCTTTAACTCATAATTCAAAGGTATTACACAGTAAAGGAAAACCACTTGCATGTATAATTGATAATCAAAATGATTCTAAATACGCCTCCCTGCCAAATGATCCTTCTTTGAGGGCCAGTTTGATTGGATTTTTGAATAAACATGATGATTTGGGGTTACTAATAGGATTCAAATTAAAGATTCAAACTGAAACTGAATTCTTTGAATATACTGTATATCCTGATGAAGAATTTACTGATACTGTGATCTTTGATGAGTCTATTCATATCATTAATGATTCTATGGAGAATCTTTTCTCATTGAGAAAAATTGAAACGGATCAATTTGTAAAAACAAGATCAGAGTATGATAAATTTAAAAAAATGATGTAATGTCCAAATCATTCAATAACTACTTCATCTGAATTTTCCTGTGGCAAATTTTACACCTATGTTAAAGGCTAGAGAACCAGTACTTTTGGATAGGGATGATGGGCATTGGTATCAGACCAAATTTGATAAAATTTATCCTTCAATCAGTACTATACTTTCTGCAACTGCACCAGAACACAAGAAAAATGGATTAAAAACTTGGAAGGAAAACGAACCAGCTCATGAATACATAACAAAGCAAGCACAAAATATCGGAACCCAGTCCCACAAAATTATAGAAGATTATCTGTCTAATAGTTTAGCTCTTGAGGAATTTGATTTGTTACCTATAGCACATTTTAATAATTTGAAACCTTTCCTTGAGAATATTTCAGATGTTGCATGTATAGAGCAGAGAATGTATTCAGATAAACTTCAGGTTGCAGGAACTAGTGACTTGATTGCAGAGTATAATGGGGAATTGTCGATAATTGATTACAAGACTAAACGAAAACCACAGATTGATGATTATATGTACGAGTATTATCTGCAAACAACCTGCTATGCTAAAATGTTTGAGGAGGCAACTGGTCAGAAAATCAATCAGGTGGTAATTCTAGTTAGCAGTGAGAAAAACACTCGACAGGAATTTGTCAAAACATGTGATGACTATGTGGAACCTATGATGGCTCGAGTTGAGAAATACTATTTGAATAATTTAAAATAACTTTTTTATGCCAATCTATCTAGTTTCTTATCTAATGTATGAACTTGTTTTGTCAAATCACTAACTACCTCATCTAGCATTATTGATTTTTTATCAGGTTTCCTTATAGTTCCATTTGACCAATCTATCATTGCATCCAGTATTTCTGTGACTTGCAAAGCATTATCTGCTAAATTTTTAATATTTAGAATCTGTTTTTTATTCACATCCTTTGGATAGAGTTCCATTTGACCATTTTTTTGAATTAAAAATTGTTGATTGGTGATGGCATGACTGAAATCCTCTAAAAACAATCCTTTGATTGAATTTTTCAATTTTTCTGAATATTGCATCTTGTTACAAATTCTTTTTAGCATGTCTTCTAATGTGGTATTTTCATCAAACCCTTCTTTAATTTTTGAAGGATTGATGATAGTTTTTAGAAATTTTTTAATTACATCTAAATGAGAATTTATGAATGACAATTCTGAATAAATTATAAAAATTATTGTTTCTTCTTGTCTTGTTTGAAATGAATCTAGTTTACTTACTAGTTCACTGATTGAGTGTGAAAATGCTCTTTTGAATTGTATAAAATTTTTAAAAAATTCCTCATCAAGATATTCCTTGTTGAATTGAACTAATCCATGTGATTCTATATCCTTTAGGATTACAAATATGGCTTTGTAGTTTGGATCAATACTCAATAATTTTTTAAATTTTCTGTGAACTTAAGCCTATTGATAAATTTAGAATTTATTCTTCAGATTCATCATATTTTTCATCTTGCACATATCCATCTTTCAGTTCTAACTGATGTAATTCCTCCTTCATTCCTTCCTAATTTACCAAAAAATTGATTTGTTGTGAGCTATTGCTTTGTAATAATTGAAAAGAGAAGATTATCTCACATAATGTTTTATACAATATTACTATGAGTGAAAAAGAAATTCAGATCTTGAAAAAAGAATTACTTGGGAAAATAAATGCTGGTGATAATTCTTACTATGGATTATCCCTTGAAAATTTAGTTCTCAAAAATTAATTTTATTAATTTGTAAATAGTTCCAACTTTGGGAAAACTTTGTGCATAAATTATCTAAAACTACGTACGAATGTAAAAAGTTAGAACAAGCTAATTAGGTATCTCTAATTTTCATAGTGTTTAAATCCAATAATGCGTATACCAATCCATGAAAGAAGATTCATGCAGACGATGCGGTAACGGATTGGAAGTAAATAAAAAATGTGATATTTGTAACCAGGAAAACCAATTCTATTGTCATGAGTGTGGCTATGCTACTGAAGAACAAATTCATTTAGAGTGTATGATGACTAGAATCAATCACAAGCCTGTTGTAAACTAGATAATACAGAAATAAATTAGACTGCAAATAATATACTTCATGGCAGATACAATTACTGCAAAAGAACTAATGTCACAAAAAAATGATTTTGTAATCATTGATGTTAGAGAGTACGATGAGATTGATGGTGGAAAAATTGAAGGCTCTGTTCACATGCCTTTGGGATTGAGCATTAGAAATGCAAAGAAAAAACAGATTGAAGACCTTAGGGATAAAAAAATCTGTACCTATTGTGGAACCGGTTACAGAGGAAACATTGCAGCTGATGAATTAGTAAAAGAGGGATTTAATGCAATTACTTTGGAAGGTGGCTATCTTTCATGGAATCAATCTTAATTTTTTTATTCATTCCAAATTGATTGGATTTTAAGCCAGGCAATCAAGTCTTGGTAGAGTTTGCTTTTTTGCATGTTTAACACTCCAATTTCTAAGTTAGTTGATGATTTTACTGTCTTTGTATATTTTTCATATACTGCAAAAATTATTTTATCTAGAAACATTTCATTTTGCATCTCTTTTTTTGCTAGTTCTTCTGATTCTGTCATTGCAAAACTTGCAAATAATACTCCGTCAACCCAGTATGCGTTTGCTGCTTCTAGAGATGACATCATACCGATAAGATCGTCTAGACTTAGCTTTATCATATCGCGGACATAGATTTTGTCATATGGTCTGTGGATAAACTCTGTCATGAGTTTTCCTTTTTGTTTGGTTTAAAGAATATTTGCAGTTAAATTGATGATTAATCCATGGTTCTAAGCTGTTTTTCAGTATCGCGAATAAAATCTTCATATTTCATTATCTGAGTTGTTAATCTAAATGCATTCATTTGATCATCGTTATTTTTAGAGCCTAAGAATGATTTTCTTAACTCCATTAATTTTTGTTGTTCTTCAGTTACCCTGAGAATATCATCTCTTAGATCATCTCTGGTTGCCACGTTTACTATGTGTGAATTACAAATTTAAGAATTTCCTGTATTGTGAATGACATGCTGACTAATTTGGAAATTTTATAACTAGTTTTTTTGAAATAATACCATGAGCGATACTGATGAATCTTCAGAACCTGATACATTTGTTACCGAATTTCCAAAGAAAGGATTTGGAATTATTGATTATCTTCAAGGCCGAGTTCATTTTTCAATAATGGATCAGATGAAGCTAATGCACAAATCTGGAATGAGTCAAGCAGAAATTAAAAAAACATTGCTTGCCAGTATAACTGAGATAATAGATAATTTTGAGCCTGAATCAAAAAGTCCTTGATTGTAGTTTTGATGATTCAGCCATGATAATTTTATGGCATTGGCAGGTACAGTTGAAATGTGGCATGTCATTATTCATTCTGTATTTGCATTCTTTGGTGTGTTCAATCATCGACAATGCTTGAAATTTTATTAAATTATAAAGTAATTACTCTTTCCTAAACAATCTTTTTACCTTATTCGTATTATGAATTAAAAAATAAGCACTTTAGATAATTCTAAAGCAGTTCGTCAGTGTTACTGGATTCTTCCAGTTTACACCAACAATTGGGACTGCAAAGATTACCTGACATTTTATTCGTCTGATATTAGCCAAGAAAGGCCTATCACTTCTTCCCAATTTTGTTGATTATTGTTATCTTGCATATTGTTTTTTAGAGAAATTCCTATTTAACGACGATGAACGATTTCTCCGTGTGATCTCTCAGTACAAAAGAGTAGTAATGTCTTATATTGAAATTTAATAATTATTGTTACCCGACCATACTGGTGACGATTCAATCCTAGAATTTTTGAATCGCACCTTTTTTTTAATTCTGAGAGTTTGCAGTTTTCTCGTAATAGTATTCCTGTCTCTTCAAGTCTTTCTCAGATATGATTCTGCATTTTCGCATTGGGACCAATCGTGAAATCTGCTCATAAGTATTCATATCTATAACATCTGCAGCGTATGCAATTTGTAATAGTGGTGACTTCTCTACAATCATTGGCTTTGCCTGCTCATACCCTCCACTCTGTCTCATCCCTGTCCTAAACAATCCTAGATGATTGTTGTTTTTTGAAATTTGAGGATCCTGATAACAACAAATTGCAAACTCGTCATTTTCTTTCTCAATGATGGTTAATCTGGTAAATTTGTCACTCCAATCCTCGATTTCTTTGGCAATCGACATTGCCTCATTTTTATCTTCAAAAACTATGGATACTACTAATCGGTCTTTCTCATAAGCCCATGATATGCCGTAAAAATTATTCTTCCAGGTGATATCTAAAGACATGATTCCCTTTCAAATATAATCAAATTAATGCTTTCTAATTTTCAAGACTCTTGACATTCAGTATCATGATCTCCATCATGACGCATATCTAACACACATCTACACTCACCTTTTCTAAAATAACATCGTGCCGGAATAGGGAAAAACATGTTAATTCCATTTTTCTAAGTAGATTAATACTCATCTGTAAAATTACATCTTAATTTGAGCCTAAATAAAAAAAAATCAAACTAACATTGTTTTTCATATTGTCTACTGGTAAATAAATTTCTGAATATTTTAAATTTTAACTGCTCAATTGTTGGTTTTTGTCTTCTGACAATTTTGAATAGATTGATTCCAGTCTTAGATTTAGGACAACATCACATGTTCTGCAAAGTCATCATTCATGATTATGTGAAATCAATTGATAAATTACTTGTTGTAAATTCTAAAAATCAGTTTCATTTTTTTAATTGAATTAAACAAATGTTTGAAATATACTTAATTCATCTTTTATATCTCGAGCCTAAATTATCATTAACGTCTTCGTTTAGTGGTTTAGGCATGCTATAAACGACCACTATTACAAGACACTGATTATCGTTTTTTCAATAATGCATCTTCAGGAGTTTTATTTTTGTTTGATTCCCAATGCCAATTGTGGTGTTTCTTCCAATGAGTTTCTAATTCTTCAGTAGTTGGTTCTTTCCCTAAAGGAGTACCGCACAATTTACACTGTATCATTTTTTACGTCCTCGGATTTTTTCTTTTTTGATTTTATAACTGGATGACATTGTACTGGCAAGTTTTCATCATCCATGTTTTGTATAAGATTAATTTAGAATTAAGAGTTTGCTTTATCTGGTTTAGGTTTACTTTTGATTTGATTTTTTTTACTTGCTTGATATTTGGCTCTCTTTCTTTTTTGCTCCAAATCTAATGTGACATATATTTTTCCAGTTTCACATAGTTTCATCTCTCCAGTATAATCATCATGCATTGATTCAAAGTCTCCGGTGGATAACAATTCCCCGACAATGTTCCATGCCATATCTTCAGAGACACCAAACTTGTATGATATGGTTGAAACTTTGGTAAAGTAACCACTTTGAGAATTCCTCTTTACAAAACTTTCTACCTTTTGTTCTGTTGTCATACTGGGTTCTCGTTTTTTGAAATTTCTATATGGTTTTCTCTCTGACATTATTTTTTATCATATCCTCTTGTATTTTAGCTCAATCCTTTGCATGTATCGTATCTGGATCATTATTGCCTGGCAAATATTTATCCCCTAACATATTTTTCATACGCTCATCAAATTCTTCCTGTAATCGTGTAAGGTACATTTCAGCTTCTGTTTCATCATCTGGAATTCCTGTATCTGTATCGAAATTAAATCCAGTTGCTAAATGATAAAATTCTTCAAAAAATTCTCTACAGTCAATCACATCTGCTTTCTCATCAATCCTTATCACAAGACAATCATTGGATATTCTAAAATTGAGGCATACTTCCTCCTCTATCATAACATCTGCCATAACTGACATGAGATATGCTACATATTTTGAGTCTAATTTTCCATGATCTTTGTTTGAAATCCATAATTCATAACCCTCAAAGAAATTATCAAATGTTCTAACTACAACATCCCTAATGATTGAATCAGGATTTGCCCATTTTGTTTTCCATGATTCAAAATTATTTCGTTCTGCATAGACTGTATCAAAAGTTAATTCTTCGTTAATTTGTTCAAATTCCCAAATCTGTTTGTTAGTCCACATTGGTGAATATTCCTGAATTAATTTTTTGGTTACTTGATCCAATGAATTCTGTGTTTTTTTCTTCTGTTTAATCTTATCTTGTACTAGTTAATCTCTGACTTGAGAAATTCTATGGTGCATTCTGCCAGATCTTTACTTGAGTGTTTTTTGATATCATGTTTGCAATTGGGGCAAATACCTGAGTCTTCTTCTGAAAACTCACCTCCTATTTGTTTCATACAACATTCCATTAATTCTTCAGTTGAATGCGACTCCATTGCAAGCTTACACGTTGGACATTCTGTCAATTTAATACAAATTCATCAAAACCTCATTCTTATTAAATTATATTTGATTTTTTAAAGAAATATGCATGCCTCTAAGTGAAAACTTACAAAACAAATTTCATTGCATTTGCGGTAAGATGGTTCATTTTGAAGTAATTGATGATATAGAATGTAATTGGGGTTCACACAGTGTTATTCAATGCCCAAAATGTGAAGATCTTTTTTCTATTGATTGTGAATGCCCGGCATTTCAAAGTATTTTGAAATTATTTCCATTCAATGAACAATTATTCTCAGATAAAGAAAAATCAAATTATCTAAAGGATTCTCATCCAAATTAAAAATTTGACTACAGATAAAATTAATGATATTTTAAATAATCTTGGATATAATCTTAATTTTAAAATTATATCTTAATTATCCAAACAACAGAACTAATCCTACAATTAGTGCTGATACTGAAATTCCCATCCAAACATAAAATTTTTTCATCATGAAAGTATGCTGAATTTTCCGAGATTAATAGTTTAAATTTAGAAAGCAAGCAAATTTGATATCTTTCATCATCGGCCCTTTGTGTGTTATAGATAGTTGGCTCTTATTTTGGTCGATGTTTGACATTATTTAGAATAAGATTGATCCGCATAGTACGATGTTCGTAAAAAGTATGAAAATATGCTTAAATTGTGCTCACTGTCGAATAGAATTTGTAGATGGTAACAAAAAAAAGTAAAAAAATACAAAAAAATCTAGTAAATAAAAAACGTCTATGTTATGTGATAATGCCATTTTCAGAACATGTAGGAATTAAAAAAGAAGGATGGTCTGAAGTTTATGAAACAATTTTCAAGAAAGCGGTAGAGGGTTCAGGCTATGGCTATAGATGTGAGCGTTCAACATTAACCTCAGGATCGTTCACACGTGATATTATTGAGAATTTAAAAAATGCACATGTTGTTTTGGCAGACATTACAGGGTTTAATGGAAATGTGATGTGGGAGTTAGGAGTTAGACATTCCCTTTCACCCAGGACCATCATGGTTTCAAGAAATAATAGTTCAGAAAAAAAATTTATTTCTGATTTAGGAACATATGCAATTCACTTTTATGAAAATAACGGGGGTGCAATTGAATTATTTAAAAAAGAAATCAAAAAAGTATTAAAAGAATTTGAAGATAAGCCTGACAAGATAGATAGTCCTGTTTTTGAAGTGATCAAAGCAGAAGACAGAGTGTTATCCTCAAGAGAACAAAAAATACAAATTCAAAAATTAATGGGATTGCTAACAGAACTTATTGAAAATTTAAGAATTACAGATCAGATTCTAGATGACAAAGATCTGGGAATTAGTAAAAATTCAGTTACACGACATAGATTTGAATATGATGCAATCAATGAATTTTTACTCACAAATTATGTCATGGTTAATAATATGCCGAAGATATTGCATAATTTAAAGACGTGGGCAAGACATGCAAATCAAATTTTAGATGAATTGATTCAGCAGGGTTTACATCAAAACACCGAATTACATGATGAAAAAATAAATAATGGAATAGATGCAATAACACAAGTACAAAATAGAGTAATTACAACAATTCCAATGTTACAAAAAATAATTCTTGATATTAAAAACAACGTGCTTGAAGAAATCAATATCCCTAATGTTGTTACCTACGACAAAAAATATGCAAAATTATTAGAAGGCCTAGATCTACCATCAAACTAAAAATAAACTCAATAAGTCACAGTATCAGTTTAACACAAAATTAGATTAGTATCATTTAGACACAAATTAAAAAGCAAGCAAATCTGATATCCGTTTCTTCGGCCAAATTAGGGTTCAAAACCTTTTGACAACCCTTTGGGGGTTACATTAGATATCAAATTCGCAATCATCTTGCTTTCAATATTTGTATTGATTAGTATTTTCAAAAATTCTTAAAATTAACCGTGTCTTGAATTTTGATCAAAAAGGGTTGAAAAAGTGATCCATTTTAAATCAATATTTCTTTGAGCCTGAAATTTAAAAATTCTTTACATCAATTATTTTGTTAATTTTACTCATGCAAAATAAAGAATAATTTTATCCTCATAGGAATATTGGATGTTATGGGTGAAAAATCTACTTTAGAATGGATTCCTGATTTTTCTCTGAATTGGTCTGATTTTCAAGCAGAATCAAATCCTGCAATATTTGAAGACAGCCACAGTGTCATAAAATACAGATTTACTTGGACTGTAAATTCTGACAAAATTGATGGTGATATCGTTTTCTTGATTGAGAACATTTCCCTCTTTGTAGAGTTTCATCCGTTACTATCTTGGGTACGCTCATCTGAAGCAAATGATTCACTACTAAGTTATCAACAAGGAAATTTTGATCTAGCTGAACTAGTTAAACGTGAAAATCTTATACAATTACAAGAGAAATTTTACAAAAGACATTTTTCCACAAGAGGTCAAAATGAAGAACAACAAAAACAGTTTGCTAAAGAAGATTCTGGAAAAATGATTAACTTAGAAGTAGAAAAATTACAAAACATCTTTGATGAAAAATCTCTCAAATATCAAAATGAGACAAATTATGGTGAGAATGTTGATACGCAATTAAAATATGATTTGATTTTCAAACAATTGCGATCATAATTTGTTATACCTACATACTATAATTTCAATTTGTGAAAACTATGAAATTATCTAAATTCAAATGGAATGAAATACCCGAACGTGATTCTGGTCATAAGAAAAATAAATGGGGATTCCAAGAGAAAAAATCTATGTCTAAAACTTTTGTATTATTCACTGTATCTTGGGATGATTAGGTTCTGTGTTCTATGATTTTATTTTCAGGAACTGAATTAATGTAATTTACTAGACTTCTATAATATTTCAAGTGAAAATCTAAATCTCTAATTTCTGTTTGTTTTAATTCTTCAAGTTCTGGGCCAAAATCTGTTTTGTTTGTTTCAATGTGATTTAACGTATTTTCATTTACTTCAATCATATGAAAAAGACTCTGCAACACTTCTCCCTTTGTAAGGCTTCTATCGCATGATTTTTGCAGTAATGTTTCAACCCAATCCATATTGTTGATGAAAATAATTCTTATATCCACTTCAGAATTTGAAATTTTTTGACCTTTACTCTATTTTTTTTAGTCTAGGCTTGATTCCTTATTTTTTAGCAGCTTCTTTTTTTCTATCCATGATTTCTTTATTTCTTTCAATATCTGAATGAACCTCTACGTGCTCGTAAAGGTCCTCCTTTGAGTCAAATAATTGTTCACAATAGTAGCACTGATGCACTTCATAATTATGGCAATCTAAGTTAAAATGGTTTCTTAAAAAAATTCAAATTTTATTCATAATTTGGAGATATCGTTATTATGTAAAAATAAAATGGCTGATAATCTATGATGGGTTATCTACCGTTCTATTCTCTAACTTTTTGTGCTATGTCGCTAAAAGGATCCTCATACCATTGTTCTTTGTTTAAATCGGCTCCTAGTATTCCTGTCTTTGGCAGCAAACCTTGTTCGGCTGCTTGAGATAAAACTAACTCCTCTGACATATTTGCTTGTTGGTTTGCAGTGCCATGAGCAATGACACCTGCCATTGCTGCAACAGCTACAACGATTGCAATGTAGATTAATGCGTTTGACATGAAATAATATGTTATTTTTTTATATTAATCAAGTAAGAATACATTGCAGTGAAACAATTTACTGTGTTTCTAGTTTAATCTCTGCATTACAAACTGGGATATTGCCTGTTTGATTTTTAAAATCTTCAATTAATTGTAGTTGCATTTCTTTATGATTATCTGCAATGACTCTCTGATAAAATGATGTTTTTTGTTTACATTCATCCTCCTCAAATTCGGTATTAACATATTTTGCAAATCGCTCTTCTAGATTGTCTGTTTCTCCAATGTATATTGGATCTTTCTTTCTGTTATACAAAACATATACTCCTGGATTTTTTTTTACATATTGAGAGCTTTCAGTCCAAACTCGCATTTTATCATCTAATAATTCCATAACACTACTTACTAACACTAGATATTAAACTCTTGATTTTTAAGTTCGAAATTGATAAATTATTCTAAATGGACAAACGTGATGCTGTAGTTCTAATGGGTATTTTTATCGGTACTGGCACTATTCTGGGATTAGTTGTTCTCTTGTCAAATGGCTTTATTAAAAATCCATTTATCTGATATTCTAAACTCTTTTGAGGAATAGACAATAATGCTAATCTACTAGAAAAATTACCAAATAATATTGGTTGATCAAGAGCCTGATAGATATGAAACAATATCTATTGAATCAAAAATTAGAGAGGGAGTTTTTCATAAAGTTGTTAAAGACCTAAAAAGTGGAAAAGCTGTTTCTTGTTCTTGTAAATGTTGGAGTAAAGGAAACAAGCCTTGTGCAGGTATGAGGACTATTGGTTATGAACATTCTTGAGAATAGACCATATGCTTAAGTTTCTAATTATTGTAGAAAATTTATGACTAGAATTTGTAATAAGTGCAATGTTGACATGGACATTACATATCCTAAAGTCAAAAGAAGAGGAAATGAAACAAAAAATATGTCTACTGAATATTTTTGCCCAAAATGCAATCATACTGTGCATGAAAATAAATAAATTCTAAACTCTAGGCAATATTCTAACTATTTAATCAAATGTGTTTAATGGTAGAACATTTTTACAATTTGAAATCATTTCATTTGTAATTATCATATCACATTTATCACAAATTCATATTTTTTAAAAAATTATTTTTTGTATGGATCTCTACCTAGAATATTTTATTTTTGGGAATATCTTTTCCCAAAATTGAAAACAAGTAACATGTGATTATTAGTTCTAAAAATTAGAATATTTGCATTTTAGATTCAAAATTCTTTTGAAAGTAGACCATATGCTTAAGTTCAAAGTATAATTATATTATGAATATGTCAAATGTTGATCCTACAAGACAAAACATCATTGATTGGTGTCAGCAAGATCGTATACAGTGTGTTGAACAACCTACAAATCCTCAAATGGTGTGGGGATTATCATTAGGTTCAATAAGCATCTATAAACAACCGCGATTCCCTGATAGAATTTACTTTCAATCTACGATCAATCTATCTAACATTCATAGAACTTTAGTAAATCAAACATGGAATAATGCTCAAAGAAATGTCATGATGTTTAATTTAAAAAAACTAGTTACACAATTAGATGCACTATTGAATTTTGTAAACCCTAATGATGAATTAATAGGATTCCACACATTCAAAATACAAGGCCATACAACAATTTCAAAAGCAGATTTTATTGAGAAATTTCTTAGAATGCAATCAATCCATGAAATTATTTTAAATCAACTTAATCTCGAATTAGGTTCTGCACTTGCATCTAGTAAAAATACAGGTAAAATTGATACGGGTAGATGATATCTGTGGCATTGTCCGGTTATGACTGTATTAGATTCTAAACTCTATCTAGACTCAATTCAATAGCATAAGTTTATAGATCGATGATTCTAACTAACTTAGAAGGTTAGAGATACCAGTATCTAGATTGCTGCACGTCTTGACTTTCATCTTTTAATTACTCTTTAGTGGATTTTAAATTCTTTTGAAAATTAATTTGTTGGATTCATCAAGGCAGCACGTTCTTTTGTTTTTTGATCAACTAGAGCATCAACATATTGGCCTGGTTATCCATTACAATCGCCAATATTTACTGAAAAACCATCCATAGTTTCAGCAATGCATTCATCATTTGTAATTACAATAATCCTAACTAACTCCATTTTTTCTACTGGTGCAGTATAGAACATCAAATATACAAAAAGAAGACCTGCTTCTAATGCAATTACTCCTGCTATGATGAATGTGGAGTTTTTTCCGGATTTTTTATTGGAAGATCGATCTGATACCATTTTTTATCGTCTCTAATTCTAAATAAAAAGAATGAACTCGTTTCACAAAAATGGTTTAAACCTCCATGAAATCAGGAATGAGAAATATGTGTAAAAAAATTTAGCGACAGTGTTTTCTATAACTTCTTTCACTAAATATTGTGCATTGTAATATGGCGTGTACTCAATACACAGCTAAGGGCAATAGTCTTGAGGGTGGAAGATATGAGCAAGGTCAAAAACGATGTCCAGAATGTGAAGTGTTCATTGAATGGGAAGGATTGTGGTGCCCATGCTGTGGACGTATGTTAAGATCGAAACCTCGGGCTAAAAAATTAAAGCATAAATTATCTTTGAGCCGTACTAGGTAAGAAAAAGGACTCTATGTATTAAATCAGATTGCAATCTTTTTGATACTCCAATAACCCTTATGCTTTTAATATTGAGCAAAAAAAGATGTAATCCTGTCTTTATTAGAAAAATTTCCAGATCATTTCACTCCTAGAGAAATACAAAAAGAGATCATTTCTCAAATAGATGAGAAATTAAAATCAGGATTCAAGAAAATTATTTTATGTGCTCCTACTGGAGTTGGCAAATCCCTTGTTGGGGCAACTATTTCAAATTACTTTGATAGCTCATTTACTGTAACTGCATCAAAACATCTCCAGGATCAATACATCAAAGATATTCCATTTTTAAAACCTGTAAAAGGCAAACAAAATTTTCCATGTCTCAAACTTATGGAATCTGAAAAAGTCGATAATGACCGAAGGGCTATGAGATGGGGTCTAACGTGCGACAAGGGTGTATGTCAAGAAAGAGTCTCAAAAAATGGCAAAGAAGTTTTTGAGGTCTGTAAATTTAAGCCTACGATAAAGCAAGTTGAAGAAAATACTGCTGATACAAAGTCATGTCACTATTACATGCAAAAATACGATGCCTTAGTATCAAAGCATTCTCTTTGGAATTATCACGCATTTTTCACTATTATGAAATTTAACAAAAAACTCTTTGCAGATTATCTTGATAGAAAAGTAACTGTCTTTGATGAGGCTCATAAAATTGAAGATCAAATCATCCAGTTTGTGGGCTTTGATATTTTTGCAGGACAAGTTGATGAATGTAATCTTAATTCAGAAAAATATAATTTTACGGATTTGGATTCAATGATAAAATTAACTGATGACATGGCATATTCATATGCTAATAAAATCAAAGATATTAAAGAAAGTCCAGCATTTCAAAATAATCCTGATTATGAATTAATTGCAGGGTTGGAACGAAGACATGATAAATCTGCACAAGCAAAAATAGACATCATATCTGACAAAGATAATTTTGTTGTAAATGATCCTGTTAAAGATTTGAATGGGAACTTTAGAACAATTTCTGTAAAGCCAATTGATGTTTCAAAGTTTGCAAATTCATTTTTTGAAACAGAATATCAATTATTCATGTCTGCAACTATTGATAAAAATGGTTTCTGTGAAAACATGGGATTGGAGAAAGATGATGTTGCATTTGTTGATACCCCAAAATCCCCGTTTCCAATTGAACATAGGAGCATAGATCTTCTCAATATTAGGAGACTCAGTTATGGTTCTACTGATGAGGATGAACTTGAAGTTATCAAAACAATTGATAGGATAATGGATGAGCATTCAAATGAACGTGGATTAATTCTCACTTCATCAATCCCTAGATGTCAAAAAATCCTTCGATATCTTTCTCCAAAAAATACTCAAAGAATTAGACTATGTCATAGTAAAAATAAAGATGACAAAACTCAGGATGAGGTAATCTCTGAGCACGCATCTGATCCTACGAGTGTTTTACTTTCTTCATCTCTTTGGGAAGGAGTTGATTTGAAAGATGATTTGTCTAGATTTCAAATAATTGCCAAAGTTCCCTATCCAAATTATACCGAAAAGAGAACAAAGGCCAAAATGAGCAAGTTCCCATCATGGTATACTTCAAAAACTTTAACTAAAATTTTACAGGGATTTGGTCGTTCAATTAGAAGTGATGATGATTGGGCAAAAACATACGTTTTGGATACTGCTGTGAATAATGTTTTTTTCAAGGGTCGACAGATGATTCCAAAGGCATACTATGATGTTTTAGGCCTGGATGAAATTTAATTTTTAAATTATTTATTTTCTTTCTGCACATGCGCATTTAACATAAAGCATTTTGAATTCCCCATCTGATTTCACGTTGTGTGACATTGGCTTTCTACATTGTTGGCATTCTGTAAATCCAAAATATTCATCAACTTTGATCATTTTATAATCCCATGATTTTTTCTCCTCATTCCAAAATACAGAGTTTATTTCAGATGGTCCTTTCATGATTCTTTATGGGATTAGTTTCATTAATTAATTTTCTATCTGTTTAGATTTTTAAAATCAACGCACTTTTGATCAAATTCATTAAGATATTTTTTGGCATTAATGTTGGCATCCATAATGTATACTTCACATGTTTCTGAATCAATTAATTGCTGAGAATTACTATTGTTTGTCATTACCTGTAATGATAGAATGCTTGCTAGTACAATTATCACAATTATTGCAAATTTGCTAGAATGAATATCCACAAATTTTCTTAATTCATTTTGAACTTAAGTCTAATCATTACAAATTCAAATTATTCGTTTATCCTGTGAGTAAGGGGGTTTTTATCATACACTTTACTACAAAATGTATGTCTGATGTCGTAGTTTGTTCAAATTGCGGTTTATCATATTCTACAAAAGAACATGACCTTTGCAGTCATTGCAAATTTACTAACAAAACTCAATAATTCTTTCTTTGATACTGTTATTTTGTGCCTATTTTTATAAAATCTCAAAATGTTCACATTTCATAATTCACATGCATTAATTCTAGAATATTTTTAATGACACAAATATCGAAATGTATGGAAATTATTTCATTAGTATGGATTTAGTTACTTGTTCATATTTTTTTCATGTAAGGAATCTTAAGTTCAAAATTCTTGTACAAAGTCATGACTGATGATGGAAAAATGAAAATTATGTGTAAATGGTGTAATATTTTTAAAACTTGCCATGTTGTTAGTCAAGAAATTACAGATCATCATGGAACCTATGGGATAGATAGTGTTATGATGGCCAAAGTCAAAATTCACAAGCATTACAAAGGAAAAAATTATTGTAAAGGCTCTGATAGAACAATTACTGTGCCTTTAGATGAGACGGTAAAACATAATGAAAAGGATAGAGATTAGATTCTAGTATTTTTTCAATAATCTTATTTTAAAAAAATTCGTGCTTGCAAGATTTATTTTTTATAAATCTGTAGTAGACAACAGATTATTTAAAAAAATATCTATTCTGGAATTAGTTTAATCATACAGAATGCAATGTATTCAAAATTGTACTTTTTTGTAACATTTCTTTACTTATTTTAACTTGTACTATGATTCTGTTTTTTACTATACTCATGTCTAGTCCTCTATAAAGCGTAGTTAGTTTTATTGCAGGTCTTCCATTTTTTCCAGATATTTTTTCATCTTCAACTAATAATCCTGCATTTACTAGTGTATCATAGCAACAAATGGAAGCACAGGTTATCAACTAAGTGGTTTACAAGACGTTAGTGTGAGTTAAATACCACACATACTTTCATTTTTTTTAAAATGTATTTATCAAATATTAAAATTACAGTAAGACAAATTACTGTATTAATTGGAGGGCCTGTTTTAATTTACTTGGGAATCCCAATTATTTTATCTGCAATAGACTTAGTTGTAAATGCCACAGAATACCAAGATCCTGTGTTACTAAGGAATGCATTTATACAAACTTTCCTTGTTGGATTGGGATTTACTATACCTGGCATTTTGTTGTTGATAAAATCTCGACTGTTGAGAATAATTTTAAAACAAATTACAGAAAGAAGAGAAAATAAACAATGACTCTTTTCTTTTTTTTATTATGACTGAAAAACATATTGTTGAGTATGATGATAGATATTTTGCCCATTGTAATTATACAAGGCAACAACTTTATGATTTACAAAATCAAATTTTATCAATTATAACAAAAAATTCTTCCGATATTGAAAAAGACTTAGATTCAAAAATTGATCACAAAGAGATTGATCTAATTTTAAAAAATTATTATAAAAAGAAATTAATTGATAGAGAAAGATTAGAAGTAGTAGATGAAATACCAATTTACAAATATTATACAAAAAATAATGAATAAAAAAATAAAAATTGGATTATTGATGGGAATAATAATTTTAATATCTCTATTCATTTTACCCAATGCTATTAATATGATAAGTCAAACATATCTTGTTGTTAATCCTGATCCTCATTCGCAAGAAGATTATTTTGATCAATTACAATCAATTGAAACAGCTAGTGTATTTATGGAAAAATATCCTAAACACTACAAAACAACAAGTCTGAGAGGAATTGATACTGTAGTAAGTTTGTTAGTTACTGATTGGAACACTGAACGAACAGTAACATTAGATATTTTTAATTTGTTTTCAGATAAAGAGGTTGTCAGTATAATAAAATGTACTTCTGTTGATGATGAAAAAAGAGGAGAAACTAAACAAGTTTCTAATACTCAAGAGATCATTGATTATGAATGTGTAGATTCTGAGTTGAATTAAGAGAAATAGCAAATGAAAAGTAGACTTTTTATAATTATTGGAGTAATTGCATTATCTCTAATAGCATTTGGAATATTTGTCATTCCAGAATTATGGGTGGATCATTTTTCATATCCTCAAATGGATGCAGACATAGTTTGTAAAATGAATGGTGGGCAATGGAATGGAACTAGAAATTATTGTGATGGCATTTTTGATATTTGTGAACGTGTTGGAGGCACTAAAATTTCATGGGATATTACTCCTGAATGTGAATCTGAAATCACAGATACTGGCATTATTTTAGATTCATGGTGTCCTGATGCAGGACTCATTCATATTTCATGTACATTTCCATAAGTATTATTCACATTTTTAATTTTTAGAATCATAAAAGTTTGAATTAGTTTAACACATTTTGAATTAAATAAGTTGGTTTTGCGAGCTTATTTATTTCAGCGATCCGATCAAATATTCATAATCAGAACTTAAGACCAACAACGATTAGTTATTTGGTGAGAGTTCCAATTGATCATTTTATTGTAATTTAGTATTTAGATCATTCTGACGATTCATCAGTGAATGTTTTAAGCAAATTTTTGATGTTTTGTTAAATTAATATATTCACAATATGGATTTCAAATCATGCAAGGCAAATTAAATATTGTAACATTAGGTCTTGTAGGTTACTGTACCGTTATAGCTTCCTTGGTTGCCCTATTTGTCTTAGCTCCAATGATGCAGTTTGGTGGCGGTCCTTTTGGAATGGGTTCTCCTCCAACAATCCCTGATGATGTATTTGAGGATTTAAAATCTGAAATTTATGAATTAGAATCAGTTTCAACATTTAAACAAACTTTTCCTGACTTTAGAGAAAAACTACAGCAAAGCTATGGGGTAGAGTATTCAATCCAAGCTAGAAATGCAAATACTGGAAATGTATTATCTTTGATGATTAATTATCATCCAATGGGCCCTCCAGGAACTACGGATAAATTTCAAAGTAATGAGCACATAGAATGTATTCCTGGACAAGGTATTGTTGGTACCGAACAAATGATGATGCAAAATATGTTCAGAGTTGGTAGTAATGGAGATTTGTTCATCCATGAAACGATAAAATCTACTGATTGCTTAAACGACGATTGGAAACCTGTAGTTATTACTGGAAATTAGTCGCAATTTTTATGCAAAACTCACTAGGTAATCCGGTTCTGTGAAGTTATCGAGACCTGAAATATGGATCTTCTAAGGATTGAAAATCATCCACATCTGATCAGATAATAATACAGTATTTTGTTGATGGAATTACACCGACAGATAAAAATTGAGGTTAATAATACAGGTAAAAATTGAGCAATGAACTAACTTTACCCTTAGAGACTGCAACTAGAAAGAAAATTGACCAGATGCTAAATAATAAAGACTGGCTTACAGATGAAATTTCTGGAAGTAATTACAATGTTTACACTGAAAGAGTGAAAAATAAAGAACAAACAGAGAAACTCAAAAAAATCAGTGGGTACAAGAAACCGCCTGATTATGTATTGTATGAAACAGGTACAGATAATCCTATTGCCATAATTGAGACAAAAAGAATAGGGCAAAGTGTAGATGATGCTATTGATCAAGCAATTAAAAAATATGCTAAACCATTAGGCGTTAAGATAGTTTTTGCTTATGATGGTGCATTTTTCAAATCTTGGCATATTGATGCCAATGCACCATTATACATTGATGATCAGCTTGTAAGTCAGATAATTACAGAAAAAAAAATACTGCAATTCTTAGAGGAAGGTAACAGTATAACTGAAACCACTCCAAAAATTGTTCATTCACGTTCTGAGTTAATTAGTATTTTCAAACAAGTAAATCAATTATTGAGAAAAGAAGGACTTGATGAAGGCAAAGAAAGGTTTTTTGAGTTTGCAAATATTTTATTTTTGAAATTAATTAGTGAGATAGAAGAAGAACGAGAAAAACATGGTGAAAATCGTATAGTTTCAGAAGATTTCTGCTGGAATAAATTCAATAAAAAAGATGCAGATGATATGTATTATTATGTGAATGATACAGTTTTAGTTCAACTAAAGACAACATATGGAAAAATATTTGATGATAAATTAAAGATCAAACCAAAAACTTTGAAAACAATAGTTGATAAGTTATCTGAAATTACGTTACTAAACATTCAATCAGATATTAAAGGAGACGCTTTTGAGTATTTTCTAAAAACATCTGTAACCATAGGTAATGACCTAGGACAGTATTTCACCCCACGTCACATAATTGATCTGATGATAAATATTACAGAACCAAAATATGGAGAACAAGTTTATGATCCGACATGTGGAACTGGTGGGTTTCTGATTGCTGCATTTAATTATATTAAAAATAGAAATGCAAAAACTGAGGAAATTCTAACAAAACTTAAGGAAGATACGATATTTGGTAGAGAGTTAACAGGTACAGCAAAAATTGCAAAAATGAACATGATCATTACAGGTGATGGTCATACACAAATTAAACAAATGGATGTGTTAGAAGAAAAAATTGAAAATAAGTATGATGTAGTTGTTGCAAATCCCCCTTACGGACAACCCACAGATCATGGTCATAAATATGGTCTCAAAAGTAATGATGGGGATGTTGTGTTTTTAGAACATATCATCTATAGTTTGAAAGATGAAGATGAGGAAAAAGGACAAATTGCAGGAAGAGCTGCTGTTGTAATTCCAGAAGGAGTATTGTTTAGACCATATGTTGATAAAAAACTAAGAAAATGGATGCTTGATACTTGTAATATTGAAGCAATAATTTCATTACCTCAAGGTGTCTTTAGACCATACACAAAAAATAAAACAGATATTATAGTTTTCAAAAAAGACCCAAAAGGTACTAAATCCATATGGTTTTATGATCTTACAGAGGATGGTTTTGAATTAAATAGTGATTTAAGAAAACCATCAGATAAAAATGACATTCCAGATTTATTATCAAAATGGACTGATAAGATAGAATCTAAAAAATCATGGAATGTCACAATAGATGAAATAAAGAAAAATAATTATGATCTAATGGCAAAAACATACAAGCCACACAAAAAATATGATTCAAAACACCCACAAATATTATTTTCAAAAATAATGACAGAAAATAAAGACAGCATAACAATAGATGATAAAAAAGAATATCAACGTATTACCGTTAAACTTCGTGGTAAGGGTATAGTTTCAAGAGATATTATTTTTGGTAAAAAAATTAAAACAAAAAAACAAAAACTGACAAAACCAAATCAGTTCATAGTTCCTGAGATGGATGCTAAATTTGGTGCATTTGGAATCATTCCAAAAGAACTTTCAAACTCCATAGTATCTTCTCATTATTTTCTGTTTGATCTTGATACAGATAAAATACTACCCGAATTTTTTGATTATATGATTAGATTTGCACCATACACAGAAATGATACAGCCTTATGTCAAAGGAACTACTAATTATGCATCAATCAGATCAAAACACATACTTGATTTGAAAATGCCTTTACCCTCAAAAGAGGTACAAGAAGTTATAGTAACTCGACTAAACAACCAAACAAATATCATAAAAAATGTAGAAAAAACCATCAATGCAGTCAAGGAAGGACTTACAGATATTTCTGATTTTGAAGGAAATTATGAATATAAAAAAATTCAAGATATATGTAAAGACATAGTTACAGGCGGTACACCATCAAGAAAAAATCCAGAATATTTCAAAGGAGATATTCCTTGGCTTAAAATTTCTGATCTCAATAGATTGGATTATACATCTAAATCAAAAGAAAAAATTACGAAAATTGCACTTGATTCATCATCTGCACATATTTTATCAAAAGACACTGTGCTTTTTACTATCTTTGCAACTATAGCTGATGTCTCAATTCTTGGAATGGATAAAGCATGTGCCAATCAAGCAATAGTGGGACTTGTACCAAAAGATGGTATTGATCCCAAATTCTTAATGTATTCACTTTATACTCTAAAACCATATTTCAAAGCAAAAAGTAGGGGAGTAACACAAAATAATATTAATTTGGGAATGCTGAAATTAGCTGAGATTCCAATTTTACCAATAGACAAACAAAAAGAGATTGTCAAGCAGATTGATGAAAGAAAATCAATTTTAGAAGAATTAGAAAAATCAAAAAATAACGCACGTAAAATAATTCAAAATATTGTGGATAATTTATTCAAGATATAATATTGTTAGTCGCCTGCAACCACTTGAATATTTTTTCCTTTTATGACAAATTTAAGAGATTCTGGTTCTCCTAAAAATTCTATTATTGGTTTTGGTATGTAACTTTGTATTCCTCTTTTCTCATTATAACTAATTCCCACTGTAAACTCTGTCTCATCTTTTTTCCATCTTGTCATGATTTATTCTAATTTAATGTGTATTTATATTTTCCACATGGTTAAGTAATATTAATATAACCACATGGATAATATTATTCTATGAATCAAAGAAAACAAAAAGCTCAATTCATGATGGAAACTCAAGATTATGCAACACAGTTTGAATCAAACAAATTCAAGGTTAGATCACAATCTAACCCAGATAATTATTACATTGTATCCAAGACGGATAACGGATTAAGATGTCAATGTAAAGATCATTTGTGTAGAAAAGCAGACTGTAAACACATCAAGATAGTCTTAGAGATTATTAAGAAAAATCAATGTTATCAAAATAATACATTTAGAATTATGGAACGATTTAAACTCAATCTCTGTAAATATTGTGATTCGGGTAAGATAATCAAGAAAGGTATGAGAAAAACCAAAAAAGGTGATGTTCAGATATTCAAGTGTAAAGACTGTAAGAAAAGATTTACTGCAAATTTTGGATTTGAAAAAATGAGATATGATTCAATTATAATCACTAGGGCACTGCAAATGTATTATTCAGGAATGTCAGTAAGGGATATTGCAGATTGTTTTGAGCAAGAAGAAATTGAAATATCATACAGAGCAGTTTATGGATGGATTGAAAAATATTCTAAAATGACTAGCAATTATCTAAAAGGTATAGTGCCTAGAGTATCTGAAACATGGCGAACTGATGAAATTTATATCAAAGTAAAAGGTGTAAAAAAACTACAATATTCTATGCTTGATCATGAGAGTAGATTTATGATTACTCAATATGTAGCAAATACAAAAGGCACAGAAAATGTTAATCCAATGTTTAGAGAAGCCATGATGATTGCAGACAAAATACCAACTACATTAATTTCTGATGGAGCTCCAAACTTCCATGAGGCATGGAAAGAGAATTACAAGGCAAAGAATTTTCTTTGGAAAGATACCAAACACATACGCCATATTCACATGAAAGGTGATAAGAATAACAATAGAATGGAGAGATTAAACGGTACAATTAGAGACAGGGAAGTTTCATACAGAGGAATAAAGAAAATGGATAGCCCTCTCTTTGATGGGTTTCAAACCTTTTACAATTTCTCAAAGAAACACGGTGGAATTAACGGTAAAACACCAGCTGAGATGGCAAAGATACAAGTTGACGGTAAAAACAAGTGGAAAACTATAATCCAAAATGCTAGTCTTTACAGGGAAAATTCAATTTAATCAATCCTTAGAAGATCCATATTTCAGGTCTCGATAACTTCACAGAACCGGTAATCCGAATATTGTTTATATTATGAATCCATAATACGGTGATTGAATTTCTGAAAAATTAAATTCTATCAGTAGTATTCTTTATCACCGCCATACCTGGAAAAGAAATAGAAAATGAAAATTAGACTCACAAAGAGTATTGAACTATTGGTTTGATGCCCTCATTTTTAATAAAATATGTTTGAGTTTGTATGGATTTACTAATCATTAGAATACTTTATGACTATCTAATTTGGAGAAAAAGAAAATGAGTGATTCTGGGGGAAAATGCATCTGTGGACATGAACTTAATCATCATGTTCGGGGACCTATTGAGGATTTTTACACTCCAAGATATCACAGTCAGCCTAGAGAAAATCGATTGAATTGTAACGATTGTGATTGTCCAAAGTATAGAAAAAAACAATTTTTTTGGTGGAATAAGTTTTGGAATGGGTATGAAGAAAATGAAAAGTAGATACAAAATCCCAATAACAATATCAGTTTGTATTATTTGTTTTTGGGCATTTACCCCTACCGTCGTTTTACATACATGTGCTGAATTTGATTTAGATTGGAGAGATACTCCTTTTTGTAATGTTAATGGCGAGATGATTGGGGATTATTTTGTATTGGATCGTAATTTGTGGAGTAATCCTGTAATCCAACTGATCAACCAAATAGTTTATCCTCCTACCTGTACCTATAATGTAAATGATGAATCATTACCACAATGTAATGGATTTCGTGAGAGTTTTGTTGGAATATCATTAGAAAATGAAAACTAGATACAACATCATTATTTTGATTTCTGTAATTTTTGTAGTTTGGATAGGTGCGTCTATTTCTAATGTGTGTATTTTTGTTGATGGACCAACTCCTGATTGGTTAGGTTCTCATAACGGATGTGGGCCTTTAATCACATATGAAATTCAAAAATATTTTAGAATTCTTTGGTATGATTGAAATAAAATGAAAACTAGACTTTGGATAATCATTGGAATAATTACCATCATTACTATTTCTGTTATGGCATATGGTTTCTTTACCTGGGAATCAGGATCCGGATTAAAGCCTCTTTTGTGTGGAAAAAATTTTATTCAACGAGGAAATGAATGCTTTCCAAACATTAGTTATCTGGATACAAATATAATTTTGATTTATTCTATATATTCTCCAAATCAGATAAGAACTACTCCACTCCCATCTACATCAGTTATTTTTCTAGAAAAAAACAATACTGTAACTTGGATTAATGAATCAGATTCCACTGCCACGGTTTATGAAAAAGAGAACAAGTGGTTAATTGACTCAATAGAGCCAAAAATGCAAAAACAAATTACATTCAACCAGACGGGATTTTACGAGTATTTTGTACAGAATTCAAATGACAGAGGTCATGGGAGACTAGCTCTGGTTTCAGATGATACAAATTTGCTTCCCTATCATACAAAATTAGAGATTGCAAGAGCCATTGTAGAACAAGATCGTGAAAACTATCCAATAATTGGGTTGGGTATCGGGAATGCAGAAAATTCTCTAGGAATTGATATTAATAAAAAATATTTGGAAGAAAATCCTGATGCACATTCATTTTTAATGAAAAGATATGCCGAAATGATCCCATTTGATGTAAAAATTACAATAGAATTTAGTGGACCTATAATGCCAACATAATAAGAAAATGAGAACTAGATATAAAATCCTAATTGTAATTGCAATAACATTATTTGTTTATGGTGTATTATATCTTGGAATCATTTCTTGTAGTTCTGTATCTGAATGTGAATTTTTATATAATTTTTATGAATATGTGGGAATAATGGAACTACACATTGATGTTATCTCAGATGTTGACAATGAACATGTTGGGGAAATTGTTGAATATCGTTTTAACAATCCTGCCTATTTTCTTTTCTTTTTTGTAATTATTCCAATTTCTATAATTGCCACAATATGCTATCGAGATAGAAAATGAAAACTAAATACATCATTATCAGTTTATCATTAATTGCATTCATGGGTTTTTGGATGTTCGGTGGAATTCTATTGAATTCTG
>WASW01021112.1_pt1 | contig 44002 bp, 53 predicted proteins | sample 5698521 | NCBI WGS metagenome assembly WASW01 (sample SAMN11175560, study PRJNA528189) | sponge metagenome | isolation source: marine sponge | host: Leucetta | place: Antarctica: Western Antarctic Peninsula, King George Island | collected 2013-01
GCAGCTGCAGATGCAACCATTGGCATCGCCAATGTAACGCCTGCTGCCAAGCCTAAAGCTAGCTTGATTTTGTTTACTTGCATAAGTATCTCCAAAGTTATTACTAAGGGTTTAAAGAAGTATATTTATATTTTATAGCTTTAATTAATAAGGTTTAACGCTTATAGTTACCACCATAAATTAAAAGCATACTTTCCTTCACATTTTCATGTGAGGGACAAATATAAAACAATTATTTTCTAATTGCAACACTTTCGTTACAATTTATTTACAAATGTTTAAATTATTTTTTATACTTAACTTATTAAAAAAGTTTATTCAATGAAATCAATAAGAAAGATCAAATCTAAAATGTGTCAGACCGCTTACAATTTGTACCCAGAAATCGACTCTTACCACAAAGACTGGCTAAAAATAGGCGCTGCCCATGCTGTTTACTATGAAGAGTGCGGCAATCCAAATGGCAGCCCTGTTATCTTCTTACACGGAGGCCCCGGCAGCGGTTGCAATCCTGGGCAGCGTCGTTTTTTTGATCCTAAACACTATCGCATCATTCTATTAGATCAACGCGGTTGCGGCAGAAGTACGCCACAAGGTGAATTAGAAGCCAATACAACGGCTGACTTAGTCGCCGATTTAGAAGCATTACGCGACCATTTAAACATTAACCAGTGGCATATATTTGGCGGATCATGGGGCAGTACGTTAGCACTTGCCTATGCAACAAAATATCCAGCGCGCGTTATTTCAATGGCATTGCGCGGTATTTTCTTAAGCCGCGCTTCTGAGCTAAACTGGTTTTTAGGTGACATTAAACATTTTTACCCTGAAGTTTGGCAGACCTTATTAGATCACCTTCCAAAAGAAGAACAGGATGATGTACTAACGGCTTTTGAAAAGCGTATTTTTTCTGAAGATCAAGCAATCAGTCATCCAGCATCTGTGGCATGGAATGCTTACGAAAGCAGTATTATGCGCTTAGACCCTTCAACAGCCAAAGCCAAACCTACAATCACGAAGTCAGCAGGCGGCCTTAATATAGAGCGAGATACGGATGTTGCACGTGCGCGCGTTCAAATACATTATGTACGCAATGATTGCTTTATAAATGGTGAAGCGATGTTAAAAGCCGCTGAACAGCTAAGCCATATTCCAACAGTTATTGTGCAAGGCCGCTACGACATGGTGTGCCCTCCGCAAACTGCGTGGCTACTTTCGCGCGCGATGCCGCATGCTGAGTTTTTGATTGTGCAGGATGCTGGACACTCGGCAATGGAGCCCGGTGTGATTTCAGCACTCGTGGCTGCAACAGAAAAATTCAAGTCGTTGTAAAATATAAATTGTATTAACGAATTGCTAACATTGTGCCCAAATTAGACGCCAAAGCAAGCATCCAAAAAATAGTGCAGCACCCTGCGTTCAGCAAATCGTTGACCGCTTATTCTAAAAAGGAATACGCTACGCTACTATTTATGTTTCGCGAAACGCTTGCAGGTTTTGCGCAACATAACATTATGGGGCTATCCGCTTCGTTATCCTTTTATGCATTGTTTGCTTTAATCCCGCTTGTATTGCTTATTTTCTATTTGTTAAGTCACTTAGTATTTTCATCTGACTTTGCTATTGTGAAACTCGCTATTTTAACCAGCAACATCATGCCCGATTTTAGTAGCAAAATCATGGTTGAGGTATATGAAGCCTCTCAATCTAAAGCTGCCTGGGGTGCGCTAGGGCTATTGGTTCTATTTTGGACAATTACACCGCTTGCCAAAGCGATGCGCACTTCGTTTCACGATATTTCGTCTATTGTAGAAAGGCCATCTTTTTTAAAAGGTAAGCTCACTGATATTCTGTCAGTACTCGGTATTTTGCTGCTCTTTTTTGCCTTTACTGCAGCGGGATTCGCTGTCGAAGAAATTGTGCGCTTACTCGCAGATCACTTACCGGAAGACATATTAGGGCTTGTCGGTGGCGGCATTACCTTAGCCATTACCACATCACTTATCGCATTATTTTACAAAATGTTCTTTCCGATGCGCGTATCGATACGTCATATTTTTGTAGGCGCGCTGTTAACCGCTTTGCTCTGGCTACTCATGCGACCTGCTTTCGGCTTGTTCCTATCATTAAATCAAAACTTTGGCGCCGTATTTGGCAGCATGAAAAATATGTTCGTCTCTATTACTTGGCTATATCTTAATTTTGCTGTGTTTTTATTTGGCGCTGTACTGATTGCTACATTACGAAAACAAGATGCATTGCTGTTAAAAGGCCTATTTAATGACGCACCTGATAAAGACAATTACATCACAGCATTAATGCTGCGCTACGGCCTGGTATTAAATGCAGGGGATTATGTTTTTAAAACCGGCAACAATGAGCGTAGTCTTTACTATTTAGTTGCTGGCGAAGTGCATCTAACTAAAGATGATGAAGTCTTGCGTAAAATAAAGGAAAGCAACTATTTTGGTGAGGCGGCAAGTTTAACAGAACAACCAACAACATCAGATGCCGTTGTTGCCTCCGTAGAGGCAAGCATTATCGTTATTCATGCTGAAAATATTGATGCCCTACTCACTGGCGAGCCTAAAGTCGCTAGGCGCTTATTAAAACAACTCGCTGCTAAATTAAAATAGCAACACTTAACCTACACATACTATATATAGTCTATGGCAAACTCATCACAACCAAGTCAACAAGATACGCAACAGCTCATCGCACAACTAAACAGTGGTCAACTGGCACTTGCAGAAAAAACAGCCAAAAGTCTTATCGATAAGTACGCTAGTGCCTTTATTTTGCACCATGTGTTAGCACTCGCTTTAGACGGTCAAGAAAAATTTTCTGAATCGGTAACAAGCTATAAAAATGCCATTCAATTACAAGCTAAAACCCCTGACTTATATTTTAATTTAGGCATTGCATTAACGCATACCGGCCAACTGGATGAGGCAGTAACAACGTATGAAAAAGCGATTGCACTTAACCCTAATTTCTTTGAGGCATATGGCAACTTAGGCACTGTGCTACAAGGCCTAGGTCAACTAGAAGAAGCCATTGCACATTATAAAGCTGGCTTAAAAATCAACCCGCAAGATGCGCGCGGCCATTTTAATCTTGGCACTGCTCTACGTGACAAAGGCAGTTTAAACGAAGCTGCAACTAGCTATAAAAAAGCAATATCGTTATTCCCCAACTACACAGATGCCTACAATAACTTGGGAGAAACTTTACGTGACCAAGGTGAAATGGAAGCTGCTGTTGAAAACTACCAAGAAGCGTTATCGCGCAATCCAGATCATCCAAATGCAAATTACAATATGGGCGAGTTTTTATACTTAGCAAAAAAATATACGGATGCAGCAGCCTCTTTTGAACGCGCTCAATTTGATGATTGGCAAGCGCGCAATCTATTTTGTTTATACAAAGCAGAAGTATTTGACGGCTTTAAAAATAAACTAGAACATATTGTACAAAACACGCGACACACGTCGCCATTTATTGCGACACTTGCAACGCATTACGCTATTAATTTTAAGCAGGATAATACTTATAATTTTTGCAAAAATGGCTTAGATTTTGTGTACCACAATAGCATTCAATCATTAGCAGCGCCTCATAGTCAATTGCTCAAACAGCTATTACACGATATTGAAAGTGCTGACATTGCACAGCGTGTACAAGGGATGTTGCATTATGGCAAGCAATCCGCAGGCAATTTATTCAAAAGGCCTGAACCCTCTTTCAAGCAATTAGCTGAACTGGTCAAACAAGAGCTGATGCTTTACAAAACACAGTTTGCAGATGCAGATTGCGAGTTAATCCAATCGTTTCCTGATACATTAGCATTTACCAGCTCATGGTATGTAAAAATGCAACAGGGTGGGCATTTAAGCCCGCATATCCATGAAATTGGTTGGATTAGCGGTGCTGTTTATTTAACAATGCCCACAACTAATGGTGATGATGGTGCTTTTGAATATGGCACGCATGGTGATGACTACCCTATTTTATCGCCTCAAACGAAAAATGATTTCCCTTCAGCGCGCACCATCCCTAATGTAGGTGATATTGTGCTTTTCCCTTCTTCACTTTTCCATCGCACCATCCCGTTTAAAACGGATGAAAAACGTATCTGTATTGCTTTTGATTTAAAACCATCTTTATAATATTCAGTTACGTATACCAACAGCAATATTATTATTGTTACAATTTGTGCTGCTACCCATACCGCTGACTTAGTATTTGTAGTACGTTATGCTAGAAATGAATAGTGCAGGTTTTGTACGCTTATTAAGCACTCTAGCGAATGACGAATCAGTCCCTATTATCATAACCACATTAAGAAATATCCTCAAATGCGCTATGCTGCGCTTGAAACTGGTTTGACTGACTTTTTAAGCAAGCCTATTGAGATGAATGTACAACACGCAGCAAAAGTTTACTACTGATGCGATTGCAATATACACCACGCCAAAACCGAAAAAGCTTATTTTTCAAATAGCAGCTATCTCTTCAAAACAAATACACTTATCTGTACAGAGCGCTACTTCACTTTAAATAAAAAATTAAATTTATTTGCGCGTTTGTGGAGACGATTTTCTACCTGGTGCTGCAGGTGGAATGTAGCCTGAGATTCTACACAGCATGCCTTCGATGGCAACACCGTCTTCAAAGTTTGTGACGCTACAGCTAGAGACTTCTTTACCCTGCTCTAGCTCAACAATTGAGTTGCGAACATCGGTAAGAGACACGCCTGTATCTTTGGCGATTTCTCTATCAAACCTTTGCCCATGTTTTTTTAAATTTGCGAGTACTAATGCTTTAACCATTTAAAACTCCTTAATAAACTACAAAACTATTGACCTGTGTTTAACAGACCGTAGACCGTTCAATACTTTGGTGGCCCCCCTGTGAGTCGAACACAGCACCAACGGATTATGAGTCCGCTGCTCTAACCAAGCATGAGCTAGAGGGCCAAAACTGTTACATTCAATTAATTAATCTTGACCTGTCTCGAGGAAACTTTTTAATCGTTCCGAGCGGGTAGGGTGGCGTAACTTACGTAATGCTTTTGCTTCAATCTGTCGAATACGCTCACGTGTGACATCAAACTGTTTACCCACTTCTTCTAAGGTGTGATCTGTATTCATTTCAATACCAAAACGCATACGCAATACCTTCGCTTCGCGTGGCGTTAAAGATTCCAACACTTCACTAGTCGCATCACGCAAGCTGCCATAAACGGCCGCTTCCATTGGTGCTAATGTCGCTGTATCTTCAATAAAATCGCCAAGGTGTGAATCTTCATCATCACCAATCGGTGTTTCCATTGAAATCGGCTCTTTGCTGATTTTTAAAATCTTACGGATTTTATCTTCTGGCATTTCCATTTTTTCTGCCAATAGTGCTGGGTCAGGCTCCGCGCCACTTTCTTGCAAAATTTGGCGGCTAATACGATTCATTTTATTAATTGTTTCTATCATATGCACAGGGATGCGAATCGTACGCGCTTGATCTGCAATTGATCTAGTAATCGCTTGACGAATCCACCATGTGGCATAAGTTGAAAATTTAAAACCACGACGATATTCAAATTTATCAACGGCTTTCATCAAACCGATATTACCTTCTTGAATCAGGTCTAAAAACTGTAATCCACGATTCGTATATTTTTTAGCAATGGATATCACCAACCGTAAATTAGCTTCAATCATCTCCCGTTTAGCACGACGCGCTCTTGCTTCACCTGTCGTCATTTGCTTGTTAATATCTTTTAGCTCTTTAATCGGCAGGCCCACTTTAGCCTGCATGGCAATCAAGCCATCCTGCTGATCAATAATGGAGTGTCGGTAGCGTTTTAATGTGTTGGTATATGGCTTTTCTTCTGCTAACTCACTATCTAACCAATCAAGGTTAATCTCATTGCCAATGAAACTTTTAATGAAATGTGAACGTGGCATATCAGAATCTTCAACACAAAAGCGCATGACATTGCGCTCATGTGACCGCACATCTTTTACTAACATACGGACCTGATTACAAAGTGCTTCTACCTGCTTTGCTGAAAAACGGAAAATAGATAATTCTACCAACACCGCTTCATGCAGCTTTTTATATTCTGGGTCTTGCGAACCGGATGTTTCACGAATTGTATTCATCTTGGCATTCACTTCGCGCACAACCGTAAATCGCGCCAACACTTCTTCTTTAAGCCTCGCTAGTGCTGCCGCAGTAATGGCCGCCGCTTTAGCCTCTTCAGCCTCTTTATCCTCTACTTTTTCTTCTTCATCACCTTCTTTTTCAACCTCTTCTTCATTCTCGTCATCAGCATTGTCTTTATTTGCTGCTGCAGTATCTGCAATAAATGCCTCATCCAAACCAACATCAGTATCGATCAAGCCATCAACCAAATCGCCAATCTCCATCTCACCACTTGCCACTTGGTCGATAAGATGCAATAACTCAGTGATTGTTGTAGGGCACGCAGCAATCGCATGCACCATATGTTTTAAGCCATCTTCAATACGTCTTGCTATTTCAATCTCGCTTTCGCGTGTCAGCAAATCTACAGTACCCATTTCGCGCATATACATACGCACAGGGTCTGTCGTACGACCAAACTCAGAATCCACTGTAGCTAAGGCTTGCTCCGCTTCTTCAACAGCATCGTCATCTGCAACGGGTGCAGGCGCATCATTCATTAACAACGCTTCTGCATCAGGCGCTTGCTCATAAACCTGAATACCCATGTCATTAATCATGCCGATAATGCCATCAATTTGCTCTGAGTTTTGAACATCATCAGGCAGGTGATCATTAATTTCAGCATACGTTAAATAGCCACGCTCTTTACCCAAAACAATAAGGGTTTTTAATCGGCTTCTACGCGTCTCTGCATTTAACGCAATGACTTTAGGATCTTTTAGCGCTTCTGCAGCCTGCTTAAGCTTTTCTTTTTGTAACGTTTTCTCTGATTTAGGTCTAGCCATAAAAATCCTCTAATTCTGCAGGGTATTTAATAATAACCAACAGGAATTATCATTAATTTCGGGTAACCCATAATTATACATTATTTTTGCGTTTTTTGCACTTCAAAAAACAAGCAGGGTTGTAATTAAGTCCTTGTTTGTGCTGCAATGTTCTTAATATTGTGTCTAATTTCTCTTTGCTGTTAGCTTCTTCAGCATCTCGCGGTCTTCATCACTCAATGCGCTCAGCGGTTTCTCTTTCAACGTACTCAGTAGCTTCGCATCCTGACTACTTTTATACGCTTCTATTAATTGGGTACGTGCGCCTAAAAAATCAAGCTCAACATTCAAACTTTCATCCAAATGATGTAGCGCTTGCTCAATTTCTTGCATTAATACTGGATTCACTTCATTTTGCAGCATACGCAACAACACAGCTGGCTTATAGCTAGGCTGCGCTACACATGCTTTCAACACCGCCTTCAAAAACACATCTTCATCTGTTGCTTCACCCAGCACCGCCGTATCTTCTAACGAAACCAAATCTGGCCGCATCAATGCCATTAACATAAAGCGCTTTTTAATTGATAACGGTGAACGAGATTGTCGCTGCTTTGCTTTAACTGGTGTCCTACTTGTTGAAGGAAGCTTGAGTAAACTTTGCATTTCTCCATTCGTCACCTGCGCTAATTCTGCAACACGTTTACGCAGCATTAAAGAAAATTTTGGTGCTTTAATTTGGCGTAATATTGGCTCGGCATCATTCAAAAATTTAATCTTATCTTCTTGTGAATTAAGCGCATTATCTTCACTTAACTGCTGCACAATATATTGTGATAACGGCATCGCTGTTAACATTTCTGCTTCAAACTTTTCTTTACCAAATTCCCGCACATAAGAATCGGGGTCATGACCAGTGGGCAAGAATAAGAAGCGTAAATTTAATCCATCGTTTAATGCGGGTAAAGCATTCATCGCTGCACGCCACGCTGCATTACGTCCAGCATTATCGCCATCAAAGCTAAATACAATCTCATCTGTTTGACGCATCAGCTTAGTAATATGAAACGGTGTTGTTGCCGTCCCTAACGCCGCAACGGCGTACTCAATATCATATTGTGCAAGCGCAACCACATCCATATAGCCTTCAACAACAAGCACGCGGCCCGCATCTCGTATTGCGCGGCGCGCAGAAAACAAACCATATAATTCATGGCTTTTTTGAAACAATGGCGTTTCTGGAGAATTGTAATATTTTGGCGTGTCGTCAGGGTTAATCACGCGACCACCAAAACCAATTACCTCGCCTTTTTGATTATGAATAGGAAACATAATACGGTCACGAAAGCGATCATAACGCCTACCTTGCTCATTCTCCACCACTAAGCCAGCTGTGGACAAATTTTCATTTCCATAGTCCGGGAAAACATTCTCTAAATTTTGCCAGCCAGCTGGTGCATATCCAATTTGAAATTTCGCTGCAATTTGTCCACTTAAACCACGGCCTTTTAAATAAGTAATCGCCTGTTGTGATTTCTTCAATTCCGCTTTGTAATAAACAGCCGCTTGCTGCATCGCATCTTGCAACCCAACGACAACTTGTTTCGGTGGTCTATTAGGGTCTCGCTTCTCTTGTGGAACAGTTAGGCCGACTTGCTTTGCTAATTCATCCACAGCCTCAACAAAACTTAAACCAGCGTACTCCATCAAAAAGCTAATCGCCGTGCCGTGCGCACCACAGCCGAAACAATGATAAAACTGCTTGGTAGGACTAACAGTAAAACTAGGGGATTTTTCATTATGAAACGGGCAGCAGGCGGAGTAATTAGCACCTGCCTTTTTTAAAGGAACGCTTTTATCAACAATATCGACCACGTCAACACGATTGAGTAGTTCTTGAATAAATTGTTCAGGAATCAAAGTAATTTCTCTGCTATTCAAGCTTCATTGATTGACGTTGCAATACTGTCAGAAATAAATATCACGCAAAATGATGATGTGTAACCACAATGACTAAAGTATACCGTTAAAGTGATTGTCTTTTAAAAACAAAAAAAGGAGCGGTACGCTCCTTATATTTTCTTTAAAGCTATCGTTTTTAAGCTAGCCGCGCTTTAATCAACCCTGATACTTTACCCATATCAGCTTTACCAGCAACGAGTGGTTTAAGTGCGGCGACAACTTTACCCATCTCTTTAATGCTACTTGCACCACTATCAGCAATGACCTTCTCTAGTAAGGCTTTAATTTCATCTTCTGTTAATTGTTTCGGCAAATAAACTTGTAAGACGGTCACTTCGTACTTTTCAATATCAACCAAGTCTTGTCTATTAGCAGACTCATATGCAGCAATTGAGTCTCGACGTTGCTTGAGCATTTTCTCAATCACGCCGATGACGTCCGTATCGGTCAATTCAATTCGCTCATCCACTTCACGCTGCTTAATAGCCGCTTGCAACAAACGAATTGTCCCAAGACGCTCACTCTCTTTAGCACGCATCGCGTGCTTCATGTCGTCAGATATTTGTGTTTTTAACGGCATTATAAAAACTAGTACGGCCTTTTTAGTACATTTTCTTAGGTAGCATTTGACCGCGTAAACGACGATATTGACGTTTAACAGCAGCAGCAGCTTTACGCTTACGCTCCCAAGTTGGCTTTTCGTAAAACTCACGCGCACGCAAGTCATTAATCAAACCAGTTTTTTCAACTAATCGCTTAAAGCGGCGTAACGCAACGTCAAACGGTTCATTCTCTTTTACACGTATTGATGACATGAAATCACTTATCCTTAACATTCTAATAAAATCCAACACCACATTGATTGAAGTAGCGTCGAAAACCGAGTATTCTAGCGCGTTACTTTAGTTTAATCAATCTTTATATGCTGGCCTGTGCGATATGTTAATTTTGGGATTAGAATCTTCATGTGATGAAACGGGCGTTGCCCTTTACGATACAGCGCATGGTTTATTAGCGCACGCGCTGTACTCACAAGTAGCGATGCATGCTGCATTTGGTGGTGTGGTCCCAGAGCTCGCATCGCGAGACCACATTCAACGCGCGCTACCCCTCACAAAACAAGTTTTAACGAGCGCCAATAAGCGCTTGCAAGATATTGATGGCATCGCTTACACGCAAGGGCCTGGATTGGCTGGTGCGCTATTAGTTGGCACTAGTGTTGCACAATCACTGGCTTTCGCGCTAAGCATCCCTAGCATTGGCGTGCATCACCTTGAAGGGCATTTACTAGCGCCATTATTAGAAAGTAACCCACCAGCATTTCCATTTGTTGCACTACTTGTCTCAGGTGGGCATAGCCAACTCATGCGTGTCGATAATATTGGTCAATATACTTTACTGGGTGATACTTTGGATGACGCTGCCGGAGAAGCTTTCGATAAAACAGCCAAACTACTTGACCTTGGCTACCCAGGTGGCCCAGCGTTAGCACAATTAGCCGAAAATGGCAGAGCGGGGCAATTTAAACTACCAAGGCCTATGCTGCATAGTGGCGACTTGGATTTTAGCTTTAGTGGATTGAAAACGGCGGTGCTGACACTGGTCAAAAAAAATCAACCGCTAGACACACAAACAAAAGCCGATATCGCTTTTGAGTTTCAGGAAGCTGTGACAGAAGTTTTAACTAAAAAATGCATGGTAGCACTAAAAGAAACTGGCTTAGATAAGCTAATCGTTTCAGGCGGTGTTGGTGCCAATACACGATTACGAGAAAGCCTCGATGCCGCGACTAAACGCAAATTATGTAAAGTGAGCTATCCGCGATTAGCGTTTTGCACTGACAATGGTGCCATGATTGCATTCGCGGGAGCGATGAGACTAGAAGCAATGAAACAGAAAACACAAAACTATAGCTTTAGTGTGCGACCACGCTGGGATCTAGCTGAATTGCAAACGCCGTAATCAATCAGGCTATTCACACATCATTGAGCACAGGCGCCATAAACTTATAAGAAATATGACCCAGCATAGATGAATATGCAAGGAAGCTTTTTTAGTTCATCACCTCGCATGCTAACGAGATTTTATTTTTTAAACCCTGATTCTGTCCCAGCCAACAATTTCTGAATATTGCTACGATGCCGCCAAATCAATAACACAGCCAACACAAAAATGAGCAATATAAAATCTTTATAAGGCATCAACAAATAATAAGCAAAGACCGGGGCAAACATGGCGGCAACAATGCTTGCCAAAGAAGCATAGCGCGATACAGCAAAAACCACAGCCCAAGCCACTGAAGCAGCTAATGCTAACCAAGGCGAAATCGCTAGCATCACACCCAAAGCCGTTGCCACACCTTTACCACCTTTAAATTTATAATAAATTGGATATAAGTGTCCAAGAAACACTGCAATGCCAATGCTGCTCACTACCCACATCAGCATATTTGATTGCAAGGCCAACCACACAGGCAACCATCCTTTAGAGACATCGCCTAGTAATGTTAAAAGCGCTGCTGATTTCTTGCCACTGCGCAGCACGTTAGTCGCACCGGGGTTGCCGCTCCCGACAGAACGCGGGTCTGCCAAACCAAACAGTTTACTAATCAAAATACCAAAAGAAATTGAACCGATCAAATAAGCGGCAACGATCCACACGATGGGCACAAGCGTAACGGGAATAAAGCCTAATTCATTCATACAACCACCTCTAAAAAAACTGCTCATTAGTGTTTATAAACGATATACACTAAAATCTAATAATCATATTCTAAACGATAGTACAAACCTTAGGCACCCATTTTTATGGACACGATATTTTTAGAGCAAGTCAAAGTAAAAACTAAACTCGGCGTACCTGAATGGGAACGCCTCGTCACGCAAACCGTTATGCTTGATATTGAAATTGGTTATGATTTTTCAAAAGCCTGTCAAAGCGATGCCATTGAAGACACCATTGATTATGGACTTGTGGTGAACCGCATTCATGCAACATTAACTGAACATAGCTTTAAATTAGTAGAAGCCTTGGGCGAACATATATGCCAATTGATTTTGAAAGAGTTTAAAGCCGAGAGTGTGAAAATTAAAGTCGCTAAGCCTGCGATATTGCCAGGGTTGAAGGCGTTGGGAGTTGTAATAGAGCGTTCGAATTAAATTTAACAAATAAGAAAACCCACTATGATAATAAAAGAAAACAACAACCGTGTACCGTCCAAAAGATTAGAAAAGGCTGGTCATGCTGCAGAACGAAAAGTTGCCTATTATTTAAAAATGGCCTTTGGTAATGATCCGAACTTACTTATATTGCATGACTTAAGACTCGAGCATGAAGATGGCATTACTGCGCAAATGGATCATCTAGTTATCCATTGTAACGGCATTATAGTGATTGAAAGTAAAAGTGTCGCTGGAAAACTACGCGCTCAAGATGATGGGCAGTGGTAAGGTGGTACTCTCAAAATACTGGGAAAGATAAAAGCATTGGTATGCAAAATCCAATCAAACAGGCAAAACTACAGGCCCAAACTTTAAAAAAAGTGCTATTGAACGCCGCGAATAAAGACACTCAAAAAGCAATAGAGTACTTAAATTTAGATGTGTTAGTAACAATCTCTGACGGGGGAATATTCATAGGAGATAGATCTATACATCCTGAAATATGCAAAGCTGATGAAGTGGATGACTATGTTAAAAAAAGATAAATCAATACTAATGAAAGTAATTTCAATCTTTCAGAAAAGAATAAACTGAAATTAGCAAAATACTTGATATCAATTCATACACCTTACCACGCACCTTATAAAAACACGCCAACTACAACAGAAAGTAAGCTAGAACAAAAAAGTTCTGAATATATTGCGAACAACAACTCTAAACCAACTAGCATTGTTGAAGCTATTGGTAACAAAATAGTAAACCCTTTTTCAAAACCAGAAACTAGCTTTAAAAACATTTGCATCAAATGCAAATCCAATAAATTAGAACTTAGATATGCTAAAAATTACTTCTTAAAGTGCCTAAATTGCGATAAAAATATTCGTATTGATGCAACGTGCCCTCAATGTAAAAGAGGGTTTAAAATACGTAAAGACCGCAGTCATTTTTTTGCTGAATGTAAAACCTGCAATTCATCTGAGTTATTTCACATCAATGATTAACTGCATTTAACACATTGAATTCTTCAACTAATTTAACTGTTAAGATAACAACATTATGATTATCATCTACCACGCCGCCAACAGCCTAGACGCCAATATGATTAAAGGCCTACTAGCGCAATATTATATTCGCGCATTTGTTCAAGGCGAATATTTGCAAGGCGGTGTTGGTGAGTTACCTACTGCTAACTTAGTTACAGTGAGCGTCTTAGATGAATATCAGGTTGAAGCAAAAAAAATTATTGATGAATGGGAAGCGGGCTCAATTCTCGAAGAAGAATCAAAAATTAACCTCGTGGATGGTGATCTGAGTGCAGCTTCTTAAGTCGCTCCCTCGCTACATGCGTATAAATCTGCGTTGTGGAAATATCCGAATGGCCTAACAGCATTTGCACCACTCGTAAGTCCGCGCCATGATTAAGCAAATGTGTCGCAAATGCATGTCGCATCACATGTGGTGACATTGGCTTATGAATGCCTGCTTGCAATGCATAACGTTTAATTAAGTACCAAAAAGCTTGTCGCGTCATGGCACTAGCGCGGTTTGTGACAAATAATGCATCACTTAATCGCTTCTGCAACATTTCTGGCCGGGCACTTTTCAAATACCGATCTATCCAATCAGCAGCCTCTTCTCCCATCGGCACCAATCGCGTCTTACTCCCTTTGCCTGTTACGCGTACAACACCATCTTGTGTACTAACTTCATTTACTTTTATATTGACCAATTCAGAAACACGTAAGCCGCTAGCATACAACAGCTCTAGCATTGCTTTGTCACGCAAACCTATCGGTTGATTAACATCAGGCGCATTTAATAAATCGTCCACTTCTTCCTCGTTTAAGCTTTTTGGCAAGCTGCGTGGCAGTTTGGGAGACTCTATTTGCAAGGTCGGGTCAACTTGTATTAAATTTTCACGCAAACAATATCGATAAAACCGGCGCATGCTCGCGACAAGCCTGCCGATACTACGTGGTTTACTTTGTGGAAATTTAACGGCTAGGTATTGCTGAATATCGGCTTGGTTAGCCGCTAACAATTGCTTGTGCTCCCCGTCCAACCACAACGCAAATATTTTTAAATCAGTGCGATAACTTTCTAATGTGTTTTTTGATAGGCCATCTTCTAACCAGAGATGATCAATAAAGGTGTCGAGCTGAGAAAGCACTAAGCCTTCACCAGCAGCGCTCACACGCGAACGCCCTCATGTTTTAATAACCACTTTTTAATTTTTTCACCATTCGGTTTATTTTTCATAAAACCACCTAATCCATTTTTAGCAACAACTCGGTGGCATGGAATAACTAAAGGCAAATAATTAGCCCCACAAGCATTTGCAACTGCACGTGCGCCAGAACCTACTTCAGTTGCAATTTCACCATAGGTAAGCACTTGCCCTGTTGGTATACCAGAAATCACTTGCCATACACGTCGTTGAAAAGTCGTGCCTTTTAGGACGACAGGTAAATTAAAATAATGATACGAATCAGAAAAGTAGGCCGCTACTTGCTCTGCAGCAAGCTTGACAATTTTATTTTCAGATGTCTTTGATTGATGCTTTTCAGTCAGGAGATCAATGCCTATTTGCATGCCTTGCACAGAAATGCTCACAGCGCCGAATGGCGCATCAACGATAGCATCACACTGGAGTGGATATTTGTTTTTATTTACCATAGCATTATTTAACTAGAAATAGCATGACAAAGCAAATAAAAAAAGCCCTAAACTGTATCAATCGTTTAGGGCTTATATCTTACTCAACTAATGCTAATCTTCTGATGCTTTTTCTTCTACTTCTGGCGCCATGACTTCTTTTTCACGCAAGACTAACTTTTCTTTAATACGTGCAGATTTACCTGAACGCTCACGCAAGTAATAAAGTTTTGCACGGCGCACATCACCACGTCGCTTAACATCGATTGTTGCAATGAGTGGTGAGTAAGTTTGGAATGTACGCTCTACACCTTCACCAGATGATATCTTACGTACAATAAATGATGAGTTAAGGCCACGGTTACGTTTTGCTATCACAACACCTTCATATGCCTGTACACGCTTACGGGTACCCTCAACCACATTAACACCAACAACAACCGTGTCACCTGGTGCAAAATCTGGTACTTTTTTGTCTAGTCGCGCTATTTCTTCTTGCTCTAACATTTTAATAATATCTGCCACTTTGTGCTCCTTTTAGTTATGAAGATGCTTGTTCCTGCTCTATTTCTTTAAGCAGCCGAGCTTCCTCTTTCGTCAACGACCTTGCGGCCAATAAATCTGGGCGTTTTGCCCTTGTTAGCGCCAGCGATTGCTTTAACCGCCATTGCTTAATTTTAGCATGGTTACCCGATAGTAGTATTTCGGGCACCGACAAATCTTTATACACTTCTGGTCTTGTGTAATGCTGGCAATCTAAAAGACCATCCACAAAGGAATCTTCTATTGCTGAATCCGCATCACCTAACACCTCGGGCAATTGCCTAACAATCGCATCCATTAACACCATGGCGGGCAATTCACCACCACTTAATACATAATCTCCAATCGACACTTCTTCATCGACCAAAGTATCTAATAAGCGCTGGTCTACCCCTTCATAACGGCTTGTTAATAAAACCAACCCTACTTCTTTGCTCAGCGCCATTACTTTTTTGTGTGTAAGCGGCTGACCGCTTGGTGATAAATGGATCACTTTTGGCACAATACCTTGTTCGGCTTGCTTAGCTTTAACCGCCAACAATGCTTTTTCCAATGGCTCGACCATCATCACCATCCCTGGTCCGCCGCCATAAGGCCTATCATCGACCGTTTTATGATTATCAGTCGTGTAATCTCTAGGGTTCCAACACCTGACATCGTAAATCTTATTCTCAAAAGCACGCGCCGTAATGCCGTGTTGCGTTAGCGCCTTAAATGTATCTGGAAACAGTGTGATCACATCAAAGATCATCGGCCATTTCAATACTTAATTAACTGCGTCTTAAAAGTCTTCATCCCAATCCACCAACATTGTTTGATTGTCCAAACTAACCTCAAGCACTGTCTGTGCAATAAAAGGGATTAATCTTTCAACCTCGCCCTTAACGACAATGACATCATTTGCGCCTGTTTCAAATACATCTGTCACTTTTCCAAAATCAACACCTTGTTGACTCTTAACTGCTAGGCCAATTAAATCAGACCAATAATATTCACCATCCACCAAGGTCGGTAATGCAGATTTTGCGACGGCTACTTGCTTACCTTTACAGGCAAAAGCAGCATCTCTATCATCAATGCTCGACAGCTTAACGTGTAGCACATCATTATGTACTTTGGCTTTTTCTAACTTAACTTCTAGCCAATCGGCACCTTTGCCGATTAACCAAGTTTTATAATTTAGCAAGCCATCGATTGATGCTGTACCTGGCTTAACTTTTAGCCATCCTAAAATGCCGTAAGGGGCGACAATGCGCCCCATTACAACTAAATCATTTACTTCCGTTCCCATAGAAAACGGCTCAAATCTTATTCAGCAGCTGGTATATCTGTTGCATCAGCTGCTGGTTCAGCGACAGCTTCTTCAGCAGGTGTTTCTGCTTCGGTTGAGGCTTCTACAGCAGCAGTTTTCTGTGCCTTAGCCTCTTCAGCTTTAGCTGCGTCGGTTTCAGCTTCTGCTTTCGCAGCAGCAGCAATGGTCGCCTTCTTAGCGATCGTTTTTTCATCATCTTTTGCCTTTGCTTTTGCCATGCCCTCAGGGCCAGTTGCATGCAATTTAACTAAGCGTCTAACTGTGTCAGAAAGCTGAGCACCAGCGCCTGTCCAATAACTAACGCGCGCTTGGTCCACGCGCAATGCCTCAGCATCACCGCTAGCCGAAGGATTATAAAAACCAACGCGCTCAATAAAACGGCCATCACGACGATTACGAGAATCAGCCACAACTAAATTGAAAAACGGGGTCTTTTTAGAACCGCCACGTGATAAACGAATAACAACCATAAATATTCTCTTAAATTAATTTTCTGCAGAAAGGCGCGGATTATACGTTATTTTCGTAGTATTGGCAAAAAAATACTGGAAAGTTATCTGTTTCTAAAACCATTCAGCGCTAGACAAACTTGCTCGCGTTACTTAATTAACGCTCATTTCTTTAATGTTTCGACCTTTTGCCAACAAGCCAACAAAACATGATGCGCTATTGGTAAGATAAAAATGGTTTTTAAACATGCTTGCCAATGCGTTCTATTCGCATGTTTATGCTAACTTAAGTCACTGACACGCTTTTGTAAACCCTTGCCCAGTTGACTAGCTTGCTAGCATATATTAAATTGCCAATAAAGTAAAAAACTGCTGATGCTAACCCTATTCTAATGCCTAATTTAAGGCGCAGACACATAAACAGTAGGGTCAATAACACCTGCTTTTAAGAAACCGTCACGTCGTAAACGGCAAGAATCACACAGCCCACAAGCATGACCATTTTCATCGGCCTGATAACACGAAACTGTCATGCTGTAATCCACGCCTAGCGTTATACCTTTTGCAATAATTTCAGCTTTTGTCATGTCAATTAAAGGTGTGTGTACTGTTATTTTTTTACCCTCTACGGCACTTTTTGTCGCCAAGTTTGCCATTTTCTGAAATGATTTAATATACACTCCTCGGCAATCCGGGTAGCCCGAATAATCGAGTGCATTTACACCAATAAATATAGCTTGCGCTTCCAGCGCTTCTGCCCAGGCCAAGCTTAAAGACAGCATAATGGTATTTCTTGCTGGCACGTAGGTGACAGGAATCCCTTCTGTTGCGTTTTCTGGAATCGCGATGTCATTATCAGTTAATGCCGAGCCACCAAATAAGCTTAAATCTAGCTGTGCGGTTTTATGTTCAAAGGCATGCATAGATTGCACGATTTTTTTTGCGGCTTGTAGTTCTGTAATATGCCGCTGATGATAATCCAGACTCAGACAATAACAATCAAAACCTTGCGATTGCGCAATGGCTAACACGGTGGCAGAATCAAGCCCACCAGATAGTAAAACAACTGCTTTTTTCATCATTTATTCTTAATTTTTAAAACGCCAGAGATTAAAATCAATGTATCAAGTCCCGGGTTTCTCGCCCCACAATATTTTATGCAGCTGTACTTGCATTCTTACTGGCAACTTATCTTCTAATACCCAATCTGCAAGCACTTGCGCTTCGAGCGCTTGAAAACTAGGTGAAAATAAAATAGGGCACTTTTCTACCAAATTTAAGTTAATAATTTTTTGCTTTGCCCAGTCATAATCAGCGCGATCACATAGTACAAACTTCATTTCATCATTTGCCTTTATATGTTCCAGATTCGTCCAAAGCATATTTTTATCCTCGTTTGAGCCCGGTGTTTTGATGTCTAAAATGACTGAAACTCTTTTGTCTACGTCTACAATATCCATCCCACCACCAGTTTCTAATGATACGTTATAGCCGTTATCACATAAAGCTGATAACAAATCGTGACATTCTTTCTGTGCTAATGGCTCACCCCCAGTCACTGTGACAAATTTTGTGCTGTAAGCAGCGATTTGACTCAAAATATCATGCAATGACATATTGCTGCCACCAGAAAATGCATATTCAGTATCGCAATAAGTACAACGCATTGGACAACCTGTTAAACGCACAAATGCCGTTGGCAGGCCAATGCGGCTGCTTTCACCTTGCAATGAATGAAAAATTTCGAATATCTTAAGTGCCATATAATAAAAAACGCCAACGGTTAAGTTGACGTCATTTTAAAGCAAAAGTATAAAAATTAAATAGTTAGCATCAATTATCTAAATGATTCTAAAACTTTTAAGCGCTTTTTCGCATTCGATATCACGGATGCATCAGGATAGCTTGCTATCAAACCAGTTAAAGTCTTTTGGGCAGTTTTAATTTGTCCAAGCTGAATTTGACTGTTTGCTATGCTATACATCGCATCAGGTGCTTTAGCATTATCGGGGTATGTATCTAGTAATTTTTGCTGCGTTCCTATAGATGATTGATAGTCTTTTAGTGCGAATTGTGAATAGCCTAGGCCATACGTAGCACTTGGCGCTAAATTACTTTCTGGGTATTTTTTTAGAAAAAGACCATACGCTTCAAACGCTTCTTTATGCTTAGCTGATGTTGTTAAAGCATAAGCTGCTGCGTATGCCTGACCATCTTCACCATCAACCGTTAAGCTAGAACCGTCTGCTACAGATGATACCCTTTCTAACTTACGGATACGCGCATCCGTATCAGCATACAGATCTTTTTGACGCTGTTCGGCTGTTTGAAGGTAATGATTAGCAACCTCAAGATCACCGCGTATCAAGGCGATCTCTTGCTTTAATGACTCAATTTGATTGAGCATATCTTGCAGACCTTGACCTTGTATCTTCACGCGTTTTTTTAAATCAGTAATCGCTACTGTATGCTTAGCGTCCTTAGCGGTGCTGGCAGTTTCGACTTCTATGATTTTTTTACGCGCTTCAGAATCATCAAAAAGAGCCGCATGTGAGCTTAAGGTAAATAAACTTAAGCCCACAGCTAACGTTTTTTGCAAACTATTCATACTTTACTCTGAAGCGTAAACGATTTCCACGCGACGATTTTGTTGATGGCAATCTTCATCAACACAACCAACTGTCGCGTTTTCTTCTCCATAACTGACTGTTTCAATTTGACTATCTTGAACACCTAGTAAATTAAGTGCTCTCTTTACGGCTACTGCGCGGCGTTGACCTAAAGACACATTATATTCACGTGTGCCACGTTCGTCAGCATTGCCTTGTAAAGCAGTTTTTGCACTGGCGTGTGATTGTAAATAGTTAGCATGCGCTTCAATATTAGGGCGGAACTCAGCACGAATATTATCGCTGTTGTAATCAAAATAAATATTGCGTACAGATAAAATGTTATCTGGGTTATTTAACTCATTAAGGCCTCCAGCATTAGCATTGGCGTCGATCGTAACATCTGTAACAGCACCAGTTTGTGCTGATGGACTTTTATCTTCTACAGAAGCATCTGACATTGGTGTGCTTTTACAGGCGACTAGCAGTACTGACATTGCTAATGCCATTAGCAGTTTAGAATGAGTTTTTGATGGATTAAACATAGTTATTGCTCCTTTTATCTATTTGATGAGTCGTTTACTTACAATAGGTTAGTGTTTAAATTAATTGAGTAACGGGCCCCAATCTGGTTCACGTATATCACCACGTGATTCGCTTAACCGTTGACGTACTTTACCATCAAATGAGACTGCTGCCAAAGAACCACGCGATCCGGATCTGGTTGCATACAAAATAACTCGTCCATTTGGTGAAAAACTTGGTGATTCATCCTGCCTTCCCTCGCTCAATAACCGCACTTGACCAGTGTCTAGTTCTTGAAGGGCTACTTTGAATCTTCCGCCATCATTACGAATATAAACGAGTGATTTACCATCAGGTGAAAAATGTGGGCTTACATTGTAGCTACCCTCAAATGTCACACGACTAACGCCACCACCATTGACAGACGTTCTATAAATTTGTGGGCTTCCACCACGGTCTGAAGTGAAATAAATAGATGTTCCATCAGGAGAAAATACTGGCTCTGTATCAATACCGCCGCTTTTAGTGATTCTCTTTAACCCTCCACCATTAGCATTAATCGTGTAGATTTGTGAATTTGCACCGTACGTCAGCACAGTAGCAAGCTTACTTCCATCAGGCGACCATGCTGGCGCACTGTTATTTCCTTTGTAATTAGCGACCATCTTACGGCGGCCACTTGTCAACACTTGTACGTATACGATAGGCTTTTTCTTTTCGTAAGACACGTATGCCATTTTTTTTCCATCAGGCGACCACGCAGGTGAAATAATTGGCTCATTAGAAGAAGCCAATCTTTGTGGATTAAAACCATCTGCATCAGCCACATACAAGCCGTAGCGCTCACCCGACTTTGTTACATATGCAATGCGGCTCGCAAATGCACCTGGTTCACCCGTGAGTTTCTCGTATATAACATCTGCAATTTTATGTGCTGTTAAACGCATTTGCTTTGACCCTGGCTGATAATAACTATCAACCAATTTTGTTTGTTTTAAAGTATCTAACAATTGAAATGAAACTTTAAATCGTCCACCAGATGCAGGTTGAACACGACCAACAACAACGGCTTGCGCTTGTAATGCTGCCCACTCTGCATACTTTACTTGCGAAGCATCACTCGGTAAATTAGCCATGCCACGTGTCTCTAATATTCGAAATAAACCACTTCGCTTTAAATCTGCACTGACAATTTCAGCAATATTCTCCTTGGCATTAGTAGATGCCTTTTGATCAAAGGGAACAATAGCAATTGGAATTTGTTGTGCGCTTCCACCACTGATTTGAATATCTAATGCGGCGTTAGCTGAAGTAGCAATAAATAAGATGAAATAAAACATTAGTGATTTGGTTATGTTCATATTTTATATTAGTACCTTAATTTTTTAAAAGTTCTCGCAAATTCTACTGCAACTAGCCGCACATACTAGCGCATTTACATTTTATTACATCTTTTACGCTTTATTAACAATAAAACATCAGCACTTAATTATCATTTGGGCGGAAACCTAAATTCAAGTCTCTAAAAGCTGCTTTTGCAGCTTGGTCTGTTGGCAAAGGCAATGGTTCAGATATAAGTATTGCCCGCTCAACGGCTTCATCACACGCAGTAATGCCGCTAGATTTTGTCAGTACAGGACTGCTCCTATACTCACCTGTTGGCAACAACCCTATTTTAAAGCGTAGTTCAGGGTTGCCATCACCACACAAAGACTTATTAATATTGCCACGAATCTTTGCTTTAATTTTACTCTTATATTCGCCAATCAAACTAGCCTGTGCAGCACTTGCCTGCCTTTGGTTTTCTGCATTACTATCCTCATTAAGTAATGCTTCTTGTATTCTTTTTAAATCTGCTCGCTCTTTCCTTAATTTTTCTTTTTGTAACTCTTCTTCGCGCGCAGCACGCTTGATTTTCTCTAGTGCTTTCTTACGTTTTTGTTTTGCTATTTTTTTCTTCTCTTGTTCCGCCTTTTTTTTATTCTCTAATTCTATATCGACTTTCGGCGTTTCTGGTTCTGGAATAGGCTCTGGCTCCGGGATAGGCGCTGGTTCTGGTTCCGGAATTGGCTCTGGTTCAGGAATTGGCTCAGGTTCCGGTGCAACGTTAACCGATGGCGGTGGCGTCACTTTTGTTGTAGGTAACTGATCCCACAGCTCAACTTCTGTCACACTCACCTCAGTATGTGCTGTGTTCCAATTAAAAGAAAACAACAAAACAACAACCAAGACGACATGCACCATAAAGGCGAGCATTGCCGCCTTCAAAGAAAATTTATTTTCGTGCTTTCTAATCATCTGTGGCTATGGCGCTGGGCTAAACAGCAGCCCTACTTTTTCAACGTTTGCTTGTTTCAGCAAATCCATCACTTCAACCACTTTGCCATATTCGGTCTTTTCATCCGCTGCGACGACAACCGAGCGTGGCGTTTCTTTTAGTTGTTTTTTAATTTCAAATAACATCTGATCACGCGGCAATACTTGTCCTTCCATTTCCGCCGTCCCATCTTTATTAACAGTGACAATAATAGGTGTAGCCATTGGCTTAAGCGCTTGGCCTACCTGTGGGAGGTCTACTTTGCCTGGATTAGTCAGTGGCGCTGTTACCATAAAGATAACGAGCAACACTAACATCACATCAATGTAAGGCACTACATTAATCTGATTCATCATGCGGCGTTTGCGTATTTTTGCCATGATTAAAGCTCCTTAAGATTATTTGCTTATGCCTTACGTTGCAAAATATTAGTAAACTCTTCCATATAGCTCTCATAACGTACAGATAACCTGTCTACACCTGAGGCGAATCGGTTATAGGCGACCACTGCGGGAATCGCTGCAAACAAGCCGATTGCTGTTGCTATTAGTGCCTCAGCAATACCAGGCGCGACCTGACTTAAGGTTGCTTGCGCAACACTAGATAAAGCGAGAAAGGCATTCATGATGCCCCAAACGGTTCCTAAAAGGCCAATATAAGGACTAACAGAACCAACCGAGGCTAAAAATGGCAAATGCGCATCCAACTCATCTATCTCACGGTTATAGGTTGCACGCATCGCCCGCTTAACGCCTTCCATCATATCGCCCAAATCTATCCTGCTATCTTCATGATGCTGTTGCTTATGCTTAACAAATTCTTTATAACCAGCCTCAAATATACTCGACATGCCTTGCTGCTTGCGCCGCCTCTTGCCAGTATTTAAACCATCGTAAAGTTTATTCAGGTCGCCACCAGACCAAAATGCATTTTCAAATTTTTCAGCATTTTTTTCTGCTGCGCTAATCGTAAAAATTTTAATGAAAATATACCACCAAGAAACAAGCGACGTAATCAGTAAAATCGCCATGACCAACTGCACCGGCAAGCTCGCGCCACTAATTAACGTATACAAAGACATATCGCTAGTTACACTCATATTCACTCCATTGTTAGTAATATAGATTTAGGAATAGCCACAGGCTTAAAGGTGTGCGTGCTAACACAGGCCACTTTGACTTGTGCCGACACTAAAAATTGAGTATTTTCCGTGATTTTTTGCAAAAAATCAAAACTTCCATGACCTACTTTTTCAATCTCAGTAGAGATGGTGAGTAAATCATTAAATTTTGCAGGTTTTTTAAATTGCATTTGAAGACTATGCACCACAAATATAACATTGAGTTCATCTTTAAGATAGGTTTGCTCAAGCCCTAAGGAACGCAAGCATTCTGTCCGTGCGCGCTCCATAAAATTAAGGTAATTGCTATGGTAAACAACGCCGCCACTATCTGTATCCTCATAATACACACGCACCTGCCAAGAAAATTGGCGATTATTTTTAGCCGCTACGCTTGCCAAATCTCACCTGTTTTCATCGCTGCTGGCACTTGCAAACCAAAATGTTGGTACGCCAAACTCGTTGCCACGCGGCCGCGCGGCGTTCGCATTAAATAGCCCTGCTGAATTAAATACGGTTCCAAAACATCTTCAATCGTATCGCGCTCTTCACCAATGGCTGCAGCCAAGTTATCCAAACCTACCGGCCCACCATCAAACTTCTCTAACATGGTCTGCAGTAACTTTCTATCCATGACATCAAAACCAAGTTTATCAACATCGAGCATTGCAAGCGCCTCATCCGCAATCGTAGCATTGATCGTGCCATCAGATTTTACTTGCGCATAATCCCGCACACGTCGTAATAAGCGGTTAGCAATCCGCGGTGTACCACGCGATCGTTTTGCAATTTCTTTCGCACCTGTATCGGTAATTTCAAGTGCTAATAACTTTCCACTGCGGTGCACAATACGGACAAGCTCTTCCGTCGTATAAAATTCTAAACGTGACACAATTCCAAACCGATCACGAAGCGGGTTAGTCAACATGCCTGCTCGCGTGGTAGCCCCAACTAAGGTAAATGGCGCTAGATCTAACCGTACAGACCGTGCTGCGGGTCCTTCGCCAATCATAATGTCGAGTCGATAATCCTCCATCGCTGGATACAAAATCTCTTCAACAACAGGCGAAAGACGATGGATTTCATCGATAAACAAGACATCATTGGGTTCTAAGTTAGTCAGAAGCGCTGCTAAATCACCTGCTCGCTCCAAAACCGGTCCAGATGTTTGGCGTAAATTGACGCCCATTTCACGGGCAACGATGTGTGCTAATGTTGTCTTACCTAGACCTGGGGGGCCGAAGAATAGCACATGATCTAAAGCTTCGCTACGTCCGCGCGCAGCACTAATAAAAATCTCTAGTTGGCTTCTTGCTTTCTCTTGTCCGACGTATTCATCAAGCACTTTAGGGCGCAGGGCGCGCTCTGAAGCCTCTTCTTGAGGGCTTTCAGTTTCCGAAGCAATGAGGCGCTCGGTTTCAATCACGATTGGACATTTTCAACACAATACACATTAAGCGCTAGTTTAACTTAACTAAGGCTATTTACCTTAACAAAATTTTCAATCAAACCCTTCAGTTCCCCAGTCCGCCCTAAGGCCATGCCCTGACCGTAGGGTACGCCTGCCTTTTTCAAGGTCCGTAATATTTCAATATTCTCAACAAACTCAACCACTGTTTTAATATTCAGCGCTTCTGCCACCCTATGAATTGAGCGTATCATCAATAAGTGCGCCTTTTTCAGGAAAGGCTTCAATTGCTACAAGCCCTTCAACTTCTACAAGACTATGGTATCTGGGTGATGCAAGCATAAAGCCTTCGCGCCAAACGGGTTTTTTATATTATTCGTACGTATCTGGTTAATTAAGTTTTTTGGTAATAGACACCTTCATCAGTGCTAATAATCGGTCTTCATTATCAGCGATCATTACTGTTCTTACCTCCAACCTATTTGACAATGCTTGCTAAGCTAGTTTGTGCAAAATTTGCTTATTGCCAGAAATCGCACTCTATTTAACAGCAGGTGCTAATTGCGCTGCAATAACACGCCCTCGGTCCACCAATGACTGATTTGAATGGGTAAACACTTTGCTCATTGCATAAGCAGCCAAAATAGTAGTCCATCCCTTCAAATAGATTATATTTTTACACCTATATCAACAACATAAATATCAACAACATAAATGTTTAAGCTATTTTGAAAATGCTTTTAAAGCGAGCTTTATACCCTCTGCTACACCGACTTCTTTATCTAAAGATTTAACTGCTATAGCCGCCTCTCTCTCGTTATATCCCAACGTCACGAGCGCATTGAGTACATCTTGTGCTGCTGATTTACCTGACCCCGCCACAGGTGAGCCATCAGCCGTTACGCCTAATTTATCTTTTAATTCCAACAATAACCGCTCTGCCGTTTTTTTACCAACACCGGGGATGCGCGTTAGCACACCGACCTCTTGCATGCTAACCGCTTCTACTAAGTCACCAATAGAAACGCCACTCAAAATAGACAGTGCTGATTTTGCGCCAACACCATTCACTTTAAGTAATTGTCTAAATGTTAAACGCTCCTGATCAGTACCAAACCCATACAACAATTGGGCATCTTCTCGCACCACAAAATGTGTTAGCAATTGAACCTTTGCACCCAGCTCTGGCAGATTATAAAAAGTGCTCATCGGCACTTCCACTTCATAACCCACGCCATTACAATCCACAATCAATTGTGGTGGTGTTTTTTCAATCAAAATACCGCTAATTCTACCTATCATATTAATCGTCCATTTTTTACCCTAAAACCAGCGGTTGCTAGTTTGCCTAAGCCTTGTCCACCATGGGCGTGACAAATAGCACAAGCTAATGCGTCTGCAGAATCACTACCAGGTGTTGCTGGCAGTTTAAGCAAACGCTTGACCATTTCTTGCACTTGCTCTTTTTTTGCATGGCCATTGCCGACTACAGATTGTTTAACTTGTAGGGCTGTATACTCAGCAACAACTAAACCCCGTATCACAGCGGCACTAATTGCGGCGCCGCGGGCTTGCCCGAGTAACAAAGTCGATTGTGGGTTTACATTTACGAATACTTTTTCTATTGCAACTTGCGCCGGCTGGTATGTATCAATGACTTCAAATAAACCATCCAAAATAATCTTTAATCGTGATGGCAATTCTTCTCTATCTTCAGTTTTACCTTTAGCCGTTTTAATCGTACCACTCGCAACATAAGTAATTTTTTCACCAATTTTTTCTATCATGCCAAAGCCAGTCACTCTTAAACCTGGGTCAATACCTAGTATTCTGATTGTGCTCAAAATTTCATTAACCCTATATCATCTTGTTATACAAACTTAATACCATCGCCATCATTTATGCTGCTATCACGGCTGTTGTATAGACATCTTGCACATCATCTAACTCTTCTAAAGTATCCAAAATACGCTGCATTTTTACACCTTCATCACCAGCAAATACAACTTCATTTAATGGCTTCATTGTCACTTCAGACAATGCGGCATTTAAATCTGCATGATTTAATGCTTCTTTAACTGTTAAAAAATCTTGTGGTGTGGTTATCACTTCTACACTGCCATCAGCATCGCTTACAATATCTTCAGCGCCTGCTTCTAAGGCAATATCCATAATTTTTTCTTCTGGTGCTCCAGGCTCAAATACTAAAGTACCACAGTGTTTAAACATAAACGCAACACTACCATCTGTCCCCAAATTGCCACCATTTTTAGTGAGTGCGTGTCGCACATCTGATGCAGCGCGTTGCTTATTATCCGTTAAACAGTCAATAATAATAGCCGCGCCATTAATGCCGTAACCTTCGTAACGAATTTCTTCGTAGTCAACACCTTCTAACTCACCCGTGCCTTTTTTAATAGCAAGTGAAATATTATCTGCCGGCATATTCTCTTCTTTTGCTGCCGATACAGCAGCACGCAAGCGCGGATTCATGCTTGGGTCACCACCACCTAAACGTGCACCAACCGTTATTTCTTTAATTATTTTACTGAAAATCTTACCGCGCTTAGCATCTTGGCGACCCTTACGGTGTTGTATATTTGCCCATTTACTATGTCCTGCCATAACACTTAACCTTAACGCTAGCTAAAAATGAAATTCTAACATGCTTAGTTTCGCAAAATATCCCTGTTGTTTTTGGCTTGTTTAATGGCGACAACAGAAATAAGCATCAGCGACAACACAATTAACATCATACCCAGTAACGCTAAACTAGTTGGTTGCTCATGCAACTGTAACCAAGCCGCTAGCGCACCAATCACTGGAATCAACATACTCGTCATGCTTGCAATACCTGCTTGTAACTTTTGCAAGGCATAAAGCCATAACAACCATGCTAATGCATTACACAAAACAGCGTTATAAATGACAGCACCGATAAAATAAGGCGCCCATATAATGGGCGGAGCGGGGACCATAAAGGCAGCGACTAAAATCGGAATACTGCCGAATAACATTTGCCAAGCAGTGAGCGTTAACAAATCAATTTCTGGTGATTTTAGCTGTAATTTTTTAACTAAGATGACTGCTAATGCCCAGCTAATACCTGATAGCACGGCCAAAAACATACTGAACTGGTCAGCACCAATGTCAAGTGGGTTGAAAATAAATATGATGCCAGTCATGGATAAAATAGCAGCCAACCATTGCAATCGGCTTAAGCGCTCACCTAGCAAAGGCCAAGCTAACAACATGACCCAAAATGGCATCGTGAATGTCAGCACTGCCGTTTTACCTGCACCTCCTTCGACTAAGGCCCACATTAAAAGGCCGGTAAATCCACTGGTTTGCAATAATCCTAGCCAAAAAATAGTTGGCATCTGTTTTATTTTTATCGGCTTGCGTAACAGTAAAATAATGGCAAACAAACAAATAGCACCAATAGCTGTTCGTAGTGCAATAAATTGAAACACGCCTGAATATTGCAATGATATTTTCATGACTACCCAGTTGTACCCCCAGAGAATAGAAAGCAATAGAAGGGCAGCAAAAGCTTTAATTTGAGCGTTATTTTTCATTTCTTGTTAACAATTTAGTGTTCAGATTAAATAATATAGCGTATATTTTTCATATAGCATGTCAGAGGAGGGCTATTATGAAAACATTACAACAAGTGGTTAATGATAAAGAGCATCAAAATATTATTAGCATTTCGCCAGAAAAAGTGGTGTACGACGCCTTAACTCTGATGGCTGAAAACCGTATTGGTGCTTTAGCCGTAATGGAGAGTAACAAGCTTGTTGGTATATTCTCAGAGCGTGATTATGCGCGCGAAGTCGTATTAAAAGACAAATCTTCAAAAAACACGCCAATCAAAGAAGTCATGACATCTAAACTAATATACGGCCAAGCAGATGACTTGGTTGATAGCGCGATGAACACCATGACCAATAAACGCATTCGTCATTTACCTGTGATGAATGGCGAGAAGATGGTTGGCATACTATCGATTGGTGACTTAGTGAAAGCAACCATTGAATATCAGGAAGCTTTAATTAAGCAATTAGAAGGCTATATTCTAAGTTAAGCATTTCATTTATTCACCGATGATTTTAACCAGCACACGCTTCTTACGTCGCCCATCAAACTCGCCATAAAAAATTTGCTCCCAAGGGCCAAAGTCTAGCGCACCTTCGGTGACTGCAACCACCACTTCACGGCCCATCACTTGGCGTTTAATGTGCGCGTCTGCATTATCCTCACCTGTGTCGTTATGACGGTAATGGCTCAAAGGCTCGTGCGGCACTAACGCCTCTAACCAAACTTTGTAATCATGATGCAAACCATGCTCGTCATCATTAATAAATACACTAGCTGAAATGTGCATTGCATTCACTAATGCAAGCCCTTCTTGAATGCCACTTTCGCGCAAACATTCCCTTACCTCACCCGTTATATTTTGAAAATCCATACGGGCTGGAATATTAAACCAAAGTTCTTTTTTGTAACTTTTCATTTTTCATTGCTCCCAAATAACTTATGTTTATTTTAGCACCACCGGATATAGTCAAACATATTTGGCCTAATAAAAAAGGCCTCCTAAGAGACCTTTTTTAAAATACGCCAAAACTAGCTTTTTACTTCAAATGCCTTCTTAAATACTTTGCCTTCATTATCGCTAGCAACTAGCTCAAACTTACCTGCTTTTTTAGGTATAAAGTTGAATTTGAAATATGGGTCTTCTGCCGTACCCACATTGACATCAATTGTCATTAACGGCTTACCTGCATAAGTAAATTTTGCTGTTTTAATATAAAACGCTGGCAAGAACCCTTGTGAAACTAAGTCACGTTGCAAGCCAGTACGCATAATGTGCTTAATGTTTACTTTAGCGGTAGTTGGCGTACCGAACTTTTTAGGCGCCGCCACTTTCATTCTAATTTTACCTGCAGCAGCCCTTACTGCTGTTTCGTCATTAGAAACAACACCACCACAACCCCCAGCAGCTCGAATCGGTCGCGAAGCTAAGTAAAGTTTACCCTCTGCTGTTTCACCGACTAAGCGTACAAAGCCATCGGTTTCGAAACGGATGCGCGTTGACATGCTGAACTCACCCAATGCATCTGTTAGATGATAGGTCGCAGTTAATGGAATCGGGTTTGCATCCACAAATGCATATAGCTTAACAATTTTTACACCTGCAGCTTTAGCTGCTGCGCTATCAATCGTATAGGTGACTGGCACTTGTGCACCACTCTCAGCACGTTTAGGTGCTTCAATCTTCATGAAAGTGACTTCTTTCATTGTCCTTTTTTCAAAGAAAGCTTCTTGCATGACCGGCCATAATTTTGGATCAGCCGCTGCATATACAGCACTGGGCGCACTTAAAAATAGCGCTGCGCCAGTTAGTAAAGATATTAACCATGTTTTGTTCATTAGTAACCCCTGCTTTATTCTGTTATTAATCTAAAATAGATTATATATTAACGTGTAATACTGCTTTTTAGACGACATATACTAATTTAATTTAGATAAAATCACTGTGACCAGCATCACATTTTTTTAAATTAAACTGCGATACTTGGATCACCCGAAGGACGCATCACATAATTAGGGTCGCCAAATTCTTCAAAGTTCAACTCAACCCCATTACCCGCGGGGTCTTTCATATTAATTTGACGCACACCGCTGGCTAAAATACGCGTTGAATAATCAACATGATGTGCTTTTAAATGTGACTCCATCGCAGGCATATCGGTAAAAGTAAACGACACATGATCATAAGTACCATGCACATCTAAACTAGGTGGCTCTGGTGTTTTGTATTCGGCCAAATGCACGACATCGTTATCGCCAATATATAACCAATAACCATAACTTTTGCTCGCGACACGCTTGCCCACCGTCAAGCCAATAATGTCACAATAAAAGTCTTTCAACTTGTGCATTGTTTCGCGATCGGTACGGAAATTGACATGGTTAATTTCGGTGGCTGGCATATTAAAAGTCTTTAAAGAATTGTGTGAATGAAGCATTGTAGCGCATGCCTTACTCTCCTTCAAAAGCACACAAAGTAAATGATTGGAAGCCTGATTTTTGTAATCGTTGCACACCACCCAAATCTGGCAAATCAATGACAAAAGCACATTCTAGTACTTTCCCACCCAGCTTCTGAATCAAAGCGATTACCGCTTCCGCCGTCCTACCAGTCGCAATCAAATCATCCACTAACAAGATAGACTCACCTTGCGCGATTGCATCAGCATGCAACTCTAAGCGGTCAGACCCGTATTCCAGCGCATAGTCATGACCAATGGTTTCAGCTGGTAATTTATTTGGCTTGCGTACTGATACAAACCCAACCCCTAACTTATAAGCTAACGCCGCGCCAATGATAAAACCACGCGCCTCAATACCGACAATTTTATCTATTTTTTGGCCTTTGTAATGGGCGTATAAATCATCGATGACTTGCTGAAAACCTTGCGGGTCTGCGAGTAAGGTCGTGATGTCACGGAATTGAATGCCAGGGTTTGGGTGGTTGGGGATAGTGCGGATTAGGGGTTTAATCAACTTTTGTTTCTTCGATGCCTATTTGAACCATTGCAGGTAAAACGAACATAAATTGAGCTAATGCTAAAGCAAAATCTACAGAGCGTTTTGCATCATCGACACTCGGTAAACTAGCCTCTTCGTCAGCATGACGCTGATCATTTGCATCCAACCTTACCTTATGCGCCCATAATGCCATTTCATTTGTAATTAAATGCTCTTTAGCAGCTGTATCGATACGCGCATACAGGGAACCTTTTTTCAACTCTTTTGATTTCAACATAGCATCTACTGCACTAGCAGCTAGCATCACTGCGCCTGAAGGCGAACTCAGACTATTCACGGCTTGATTTAAATATTCACGCGGCACTTCTGGGATAGCTTGATCAACGTCCATTGCAGAAGGGTAAATTTCTTCACTTAAACAATTGTTTGTCCTCACACCGGCAGTCACAACTCCACCACATCTATTACATTTATGAAACGTCCAGCCTCGTGTCACGTACCCAGTGTAGTCCTGTGTTTGTGCTTGATGAATATTAACTAACATTGGCTTATCCACATTACAGTGGGGGCATCGACCTAAATTCAACTGTCCTAATGATAATACTGTCATATAGTCTCCTAGTAGAAAATGCAGCTCACGAGTCGAGAACTAGGCACATCCGCGCAGACAGTACGACTAGTACGGCAAGCGGATGTAGCGACGTTATCGTGAAGTGAGTGCATTTTTACGCTGCGGGTGTGTTTTGTTGGCGAACCTTGATATGCAACTCACGTAGTTGTTTCTCATCCACAGCACTCGGCGCATTCGTCATCATGCACTGTGCACGCTGTGTTTTAGGAAAGGCAATCACATCACGGATAGAGTCTGCGCCTGCCATCAGGGTGACAATGCGGTCTAAACCGAAAGCGAGGCCACCATGCGGCGGGGCGCCATATTGCAGTGCGTCGAGCAAGAAGCCGAACTTCTCTTGTGCTTCTTCTTCTGAAATATTCAATGCTTTAAACACTTTGTTTTGTATCTCTTGTTTATGAATACGCACTGAACCGCCACCGACTTCCCAACCGTTTAATACCATGTCATAGGCTTTTGATAAACAAGCACCTGGATCTGTTTCTAACAATTGTTCATGGCCATCTTTAGGGCTAGTGAATGGGTGGTGCAGTGCGTTCCATGTATCATTTTCTTCATCATGTTCAAACATTGGGAAATCAACGACCCACAATGGCGCCCAAGCGCGACCATCAACATGGCCTTTATCATGACCCACTTTGGTCCGTAATGCACCTAATGCTTCATTGACGATTTTCGTTGTATCGGCACCAAAGAATACAATGTCGCCATCTTGTGCGCCTGTGCGCTCGATGATGGCTTTTAATGCTTGCTCGTGGATATTTTTAACGATTGGACTTTGCAAGCCTTCTTCGTTCAATTTACTCGCATCATTCACTTTGATATAGGCAAGTCCTTTAGCACCGTAAATTTTGACAAACTCAGTATAAGCGTCGATTTCTTTACGGCTAATGGTTGCGCCATTTGGCACACGTATCGCAGCAACGCGACCTTTGTCATTATTAGCTGGGCCTGAGAACACCTTGAAGTCTACGTCTTTCATCACATCTGAAAGCTCTGTGATTGTTAAAGTCACGCGCATATCTGGTTTATCTGAACCATATGTGCTCATTGCCTCAGCGTATGGCATCCGTGGAAATTCAGCAGGCAAGTCTACATCTTGTACCTTTTTCAACATCTCACGAATCATGTTTTCAACAATATCCATGATGTCATTTTCTGCTAAGAAAGAAGTCTCTAAGTCAATTTGCGTAAATTCTGGCTGACGATCAGCGCGCAAATCTTCATCACGGAAGCATTTTGTGATTTGGAAATAACGATCAAATCCAGACACCATTAATAGTTGTTTAAATAATTGTGGTGACTGTGGCAATGCGAAAAACTCACCATGATGGATACGTGATGGGACAAGATAATCGCGCGCACCTTCTGGCGTACTGCGATTTAGCATTGGCGTTTCGATTTCGATAAAGCCATTGTCATCTAAGTAATCACGAATCACTTTAGACACACGATAACGTAGCTTCATATTTTCTTGCATCACTGGGCGACGTAAATCTATATAGCGATGCGCTAAACGAACCGCTTCGCTTAAATTATCGTCATCCAACATAAATGGTGGCGTTAGTGACGCATTCAAAATTTCAATATCACTTGCTAACATTTCAACCTCGCCTGTTGGCAAGTTAAGATTGACCGTGCCTTCTGGCCGCGCACGTACTTTACAAGTCACTTTCAGCACAAATTCGTTACGTACCGATTCAGCTAACGCAAATGCCTCTTTGGTATCAGGGTCAATCACAATTTGCGCCACACCCTCACGGTCACGCAAATCAATAAAAATAACACCACCATGGTCACGGCGGCGATGCGCCCATCCACAAAGAGTCACTGTTTGGCCAATATGTTCGCGGTTTAAATCACCGCAATAATGTGTACGCATCATAATTTTATAGTCGTTTATTTAGTTGATAATTGTTCTGGTTTAATTTCAAATACTTTTAATTTCAGGTATTTTTGATTTCAGGCGCTTTTGGTTTCTGGTACGACAGTACCCATGCTAATAATGTATTTCAATGCTTGATCGACACTGATATCGAGCTCAACCACATCTTCCTTTTTTATCATCAGGAAGTAGCCACCCGTGGGGTTAGGTGTTGTAGGTACGTAGACGCTTACATACGCTCCCTTTAGGTGATTGCTGACATCGCCACCTGGCTCACCCGTTAAGAAAGCAATCGTCCATACGTCTTTACGCGGAAATTCTATTAAAAGTGCTTTACGAAAGGCATTACTAGAGTCTGAAAACAAAGTGTCTGATACTTGCTTAACACTTGCGTAGATCGATTTCACCACTGGCACACGTGAAAGCAAGCTTTCCCATAATAAAACAAGCTGCGCACCAAATATATTAGTCGCAATCAAGCCCGTGACAAACACAATACATAAAGTAAGTATTGCGCCAAAACCCAAGATATCGAAACCAAATAACACTTTTGGTTGCCATGCTTCTGGTAGTAATAACAAACTTTGATCCATCACTTGAATAAGCGAATTTAATACCCAAAAGGTAATCACCAAAGGGACGAGTACAAGCAAGCCAGTAATAAAGTAATTTTTCATTTTAATCGTTGCTCACCAGTTTAACTTGTTGGCTCAGCACTTTTTGCTGTTGAAACATCAGGCGTTTCAGCATTTTTAGCAGGGGCTTTTCCACCTTTAAAATCGGTCTCATACCACCCTGTGCCATTCAAACGAAAAGTGGGTGCAGAGACCATCTTTTCAAATGTTTCTTGCTGACATTTTGGACAAGCCGTTACATTAGACGCACTGATCTTACGTAAGACCTCATCTTTGTGACTGCAACTTGTGCACTGAAAATCATAAAGCGGCATGATTGTTAAGCAGATTTAACCTGAATTGCTAAAAGAGAGATTATAACTGATGTAACCCAATTGGTTAACGATAGAATGCCTTGTGTTTTTAATTTGTTTAACACAACAAAAAAGCCGCTGAGACCAGAGGCTTTTAATGTAAAAACACGAGGAACATTTAAAACGGAATATCGTCTTCGAAATTATCAAAAGCACCGCCGCCTGCTGCAGGCGCTTTCTCTGGTGTCGGTTTTTCTAGTGTCGGTTTTTCTTGGCTTTCTGCTGATCTAGCAGGCGCTTGATTGTAATTATCATCAGGTGCAGCTTGCCCACCATCATAACTTGCACCACCACTATCACTACGGCTACCTAGCATTTGCATTTGATCACCAATAATTTCGGTACTGTAGCGGGTGACGCCATCTTTTTCCCACTTACGCGTTTGCAAACGGCCTTCAATATAAACAGGGCGACCTTTTTTAAGGTACTCGCCAGCAATTTCAGCTAAACGGCGATACATTACAATGTTATGCCATTCGGTTTTTTCTTGTTTTACACCACTTTTATCTTTCCAATTTTCTGTCGTCGCAATACTAAAATTACACACAGCATTGCCATCTGGCATAAACCGTACTTCTGGGTCGCGCCCCAGATTGCCGACTAAAATTACCTTATTTACTGATGCCATTATTTACTCCCTATCAATTTCAATATATTTTGCTCTAATGTGGCTTGCGCATCAACACTTTGTTGATTATTAATTTTAACAATCAACATGTCTTCTTGTGCAATGGCTTCTGCTTCTTCTACACCATCCATCTTTGCAATTTTAGTACTAAGCGCTTTTGCTTTTGATGCGGTTGCTAATTCAACATGATACATCTTTGTTTTAACTGTTGGTGGTGTTTTCATACCCAAAGCCAATAGCAACCAAATACCCATCAGCACAGCGCAAAAGATAAATACAGCAGAAAATCCATAATGACTCGATAAGTAACCACCTGCAAGCGCACCCAAAAACACACCGAATGATTGCGCCGTATTATGTACACCAATAGCAGTACCTTTAGCAGCAGCTGGTGCCATTTTTGAAATGAGCGATGGTAAAGAGGCCTCTAACAAATTAAATGCGATGAAATAAATAAATAAAGACGTTACAACACCCCAAAATAAATCAATTGTGTTGGCAAATAATAGTTGTGCCAGTAGCATTAATGCAACCGCACCAACAAACACAGGTTTTAATTTGGCGCGCTTTTCTGCGTAAATAATAAAAGGGACGATGAGCACAAAAGAAATGAGCAATACTGGCAAATACACTTGCCAATGTTGATTGACATTCATGCCGCCTGTTTTAGTTAAAGCAAAAGGGACGACAACAAACATGGCCATTTGCGCAGCATGTAAGCTAAATGTGCCAAAATTAAGGCGCAGTAATTGCGTGTCTTTTAAAACATCTTTCACCTTACTCGGTACAGTTTGCGCATCTGAGTGAAAGTGACTATTAACCGGGTCTGGCACTAAAAATTTAACCACAAAAATAGCGCTCATGGTTAATATTGCCGTCAACCAAAAAATACCTGACACCCCAATCCACTGATTCAATAATGGGCCTGCCACCAGCGAAACAGCAAATGCTGTGCCAATGGTGCCACCTATCATTGCCATCGCCTTAGTACGATGTTCTTCGCGTGTTAAATCAGCTACTAACGCAGTAATAACAGCCGATACTGCACCAGCACCTTGAATCGCTCGTCCAATAATGACGGTGACAATGTCTGTACCCATTGCCGCGACCACGCTACCAATCACAAAAATGACTAAGCCAATGTAGATCATTTTTTTACGACCATACTTATCGCTCGCCAAACCAAAAGGCAGTTGCAATAACACTTGCGTTAAACCATAAGCGCCAAGTGCAAGGCCGATCATGGTGTGGTTGTTACCACCCTCTAACGTCTCTGCATAGACGGCAAAAATAGGTAAAATTAAAAACATGCCCATCATCCGCAAACCATAAATTGAAGCAAGGCTTATTGTTGAACGCAGCTCTGTACGTGACATTTTTTCAGAAAATTGCATGAATGTTGGATGGAAACAGAATAATTGCGTATATTAGCAGGTTGATTCAATCTTCGTTAAGACATTCATGGAATTCATAAAAATTCGCGGTGCGCGCACCCACAATCTAAAAAACATCTCATTAGACATCCCACGCAATAAACTAGTCGTTATTACCGGGCTATCAGGTTCAGGTAAATCATCTTTAGCATTTGATACCTTGTACGCAGAAGGACAAAGACGCTATGTTGAAAGCCTGTCTGCTTACGCACGCCAGTTTTTAGCGCGCATGGATAAACCTGATGTTGATCTGATTGAAGGCTTATCGCCCGCAATTTCCATTGAACAAAAATCCACGTCACATAACCCACGCTCAACTGTTGGCACAGTGACGGAAATTCATGATTATTTGCGTTTACTTTATGCGCGTGCTGGTGATCCAGAATGCCCAGAACATGCCATTAAATTAGAATCACAAACCGTCAGCCAAATGGTTGATGCCATTCTAAAGCTAGCAGAAGATACTAAGCTGATGATTTTGGCACCTGTTGTTGCTAATCGAAAAGGTGAGCAATTGGATTTATTTGACGGGCTAAAAGCGCAAGGTTTTGTGCGCCTGAGAATAGACGGTACTATTTACGAAATTGACGCATTGCCTGAGCTAGCAAAAACCAAAAAACATACGGTTGATGTGGTCGTCGATAGGCTTAAAGTGCGTGCAGACATGAAACAACGTATTGCTGAAAGTATTGAGACTGCATTACGACTAGCTGATGGCAAAGTGATTGCTGTCGAAATGGATACTGAAAAAGAATTGTTATTTTCAGCTAAATTCTCTTGCCCCGTATGTGATTACTCACTTGCCGAATTAGAACCACGTTTGTTTAGCTTTAATAACCCCATGGGCGCATGCCCTAAGTGTGACGGTCTAGGTAACGTTAACTTTTTCGACCCTAAACGTGTAGTTGCTTTTCCGCATTTATCATTGGCTAGCGGCGCGATCAAAGGCTGGGATAAGCACAATCAATTCTATTTTCAAATGCTATCAAGTTTAGCTGAGCACTATGGCTTTGACTTGGAAACCCCTTTTGAAGCACTAGATGAAGAATGGAAAGATGTATTACTTAACGGCTCTGGCAAAGAGCAAATAGCGTTCAAATACATTAACGAGCGCGGTACATTTTTTAGTAAAACACATGCGTTTGAAGGCATTCTTAACAATTTTCAACGGCGTTATAAAGAAAGTGAATCGACCGCTGTTCGTGATGAGCTATCTAAGTATATTAACGCAACCGTTTGCCCAGATTGCGCAGGCACACGCTTACGTAAAGAAGCACGACACGTAAAAGTAGGTGGAAAAAATATATACCAAGTGTGTGAAGTGCCACTTAAGCAAGCGCTAATGTTTTTTGACACACTGCAATTACAAGGTGCAAAACTAGCGATTGCCGATAAAATCGTTAAAGAAATTGGCAATAGACTTAAGTTTTTAACCAACGTCGGTTTGGAGTATTTATCCCTATCACGCTCCGCAGAAACCCTATCAGGTGGTGAAGCACAACGTATTCGTTTAGCTAGCCAAATTGGTAGTGGCTTAACGGGTGTTATGTATGTATTAGATGAGCCATCAATAGGCTTGCACCAACGAGACAATGATAGATTGCTAGACACGCTAAAACGATTGCGTGATATTGGTAATAGTGTGCTTGTTGTCGAACACGATCAAGATGCCATTATGGCTGCTGACTATGTGATTGATATTGGCCCAGGTGCTGGTGAGCATGGTGGGCAAATTGTAGCTGAGGGCACTGCTAAACAAGTTTTAGCGAACACTCATTCACTTACTGGGCAATATTTAAGTGGCAAAAAAGAAATTACTTATAATAAGGCGCGCACCAAAGCAGATCCAGCACGATGGCTGAAACTAACCAATACCACGGGTAACAACCTAAAGGATGTTTCGGTCGAAATTCCAATTGGTTTAATTACCTGTGTAACAGGAGTTTCTGGTAGCGGCAAATCAACGCTGATCAACGATACGCTATACCGTATTGTAGCCAAACATTTATATCGCAGTAACGCTGAACCATCGCCTTACAATGACATTGACGGTTTAGCGTTTTTTGATAAAGTTGTTGATGTAGACCAAAGTCCTATTGGTCGCACACCACGCTCCAACCCTGCCACCTATACAGGGCTATTTACGCCAATTCGTGATTTATTTGCCGCTGTGCCAGAAAGTCGCGCCCGTGGCTATGGCCCTGGTCGCTACTCTTTTAATGTTAAAGGTGGCCGTTGCGAATCTTGCCAAGGTGATGGTGTGATTCGTGTAGAAATGCATTTTTTACCTGATGTATATGTCCCTTGTGATGTGTGTAAAGGCAAACGCTACAACCGTGAAACCTTAGAGATTCACTTCAAAGGTAAGAATATTCGCGAAATACTTGAGATGACAGTGGAACAAGCGCATGAATTTTTTAGTGCACAGCCTGCTATTAACCGTAAACTCAAAACGCTACTAGATGTTGGCTTAGGCTACATTACGCTGGGGCAAAGTGCAACCACCCTCTCGGGTGGTGAAGCACAACGCGTTAAATTAGCATTAGAGTTGAGCAAACGAGATACTGGACGCACGTTATATATTCTAGATGAACCAACAACAGGGCTGCATTTTGCAGACATTCAATTACTGCTAGATGTACTACATCGCTTACGTGATGCTGGTAATACTGTAGTGATTATTGAACATAATTTGGATGTGATTAAGACGGCTGACTGGCTGATTGACATGGGACCTGAAGGTGGCGACGGTGGCGGTATGATTATTGCCGAAGGTACGCCTGAAACTGTTGCTAAGAGTACAAAAAGTTATACCGGTAAGTATTTAAAAGCGATGTTATCTAAATAGCGCTTCAGATACTAATAAAAATAAGCATAAGCAAATATTGCTGAAATTACTGTTGCCATCAACAGTTTTGCAGCGATAGCTAATACAAAACCCAAGCCAGCAGCAAGACCAACGTGTTGCATTTTGCGGATCATTCTGGGCCATTAATTCGCCAATTGCTGCGCCTATTACCGGCCCAATAATCAAACCAACAATCCCTGCAAATAAACCGATGAATGCACCAATGAGCGCACCCCAAAGTGCTTGTTTACTGGCTCCCGCTTTTTTTGCCGTAAGGTAAGAAGCGAAAAAATCTATCACCCAAGCGCCAATAGAAAGCACACCAATAATGATCATCGTTGTTTGACTCACTTTAGAAAAATCATCGATCCATGCTGCGAGCAACAAGCCGCCAAATATCATTGGCACGCCTGGCAACATCGGTATGATGAGCCCTACAAATCCTAAGACTAATAATAAAAAAACAACCAGCCATTGCCATTCCATTAAGGTACCTTCACATGGTGCAAGCGCGCACGTATGGTTGCTGTGCGACGGTTCAAATATCGTGTGCTCCTATGCTTATCGTAAAATCTTGGATTAGGCACCATCACGGCTAATTTGGCCGCTTGCGTCGTCGTCATACTAGCTGCACTAATATTATAATAATGCTTTGCAGCAGCACCGATACCAAACACACCATTTCCCCATTCAATCACGTTTAAATAAATTTCAAATATGCGTTTTTTCGTTAGTATTTTTTCCAGCATTAACGTAATAATTGCTTCTTGCCCTTTACGCCATGGTGTACGTGCGCTCGATAAAAATAAATTTTTAGCCAACTGCTGCGTAATGCTAGAGCCTCCAGCAACGAGTTTGCCTTTTTTTATGTTTTTATGAAAAGCTGTTTCGATGCCTTGCCAATCAAAGCCTTCATGCTGTAAAAATTTAGCATCTTCACTCGCAATAACAGCCCGCTTCAAATTATTCGATATTTTAGAATAATTAACCCATTTATATTTTAAGTTGGCATCTGGCGCATTAATTTGCAGCGCATGTAACCTATTCGTCATAAAAGCGGTGGAAGATGGGTTAAAGCGTATAAGCCAAGTGATATGCAAAAAAATCCACAATTGATATAAGAACACCCATAAGACTAACAAGGCAAAAAAACGCCTCACGTAGCCACCAACTTTTAAAGAAGCTGCTTCAGGCTCGCGATTAAAAAACCAATGAATAAGCAATTACAAGTTTCTCAACATTTGCATCACAGCTTGCGTTTTTGGCCTAACACCACGCCATAAATAGAATGCTTCCGCAGCTTGTTCTACCAACATGCCAAGCCCATCAGCGACTGTCGCACCAGCATCACGTGCTTGCTTCATAAACGGCGTCTCCCGACCATACATCATGTCGTATGCTAAGCAGTTTTTTGCAAAAACACGACTCGGGATTGGTAAGACCGCATCACTTAGGCCAGCCGATGTCGCGTTAATCACAAAATCAAACGCATCATTCTGCAAATCTGCAAATGTTTTTGCTTCTATTTTGGTTACTGAGCTATCTACTTTATTTACCATCGCCAACGCTTTTTCTGGTGTACGGTTCGCGATAATTAGCTGGCTAGGACTCGCCTCTAAGATTGGTCGCAACACGCCCTCCGCCGCACCACCAGCACCTAGCAGTAATACTCGTTTACCATCAATAGGCCGCTGTAAGTTTTGCTCAATATCACACACAAGCCCTATGCCATCAGTATTATGGCCAGACACACCACCCTCACTAAAACTAAGCGTATTAACAGCGCCTGCATGCGTTGCACCACCCGCTAACCTATCTGCAAAATGATAAGCTTCAAGCTTAAATGGTACGGTTATATTCACGCCCTTGTAGCCATCTGCAATCAGTCCAAGCACCGTATCTTCAAAACGATCTAACGGCGCTAGTATCGCCTCATATTCAATCTCTTGCTGTAATTGTTCTGCAAATGCCATATGTATCTTAGGCGATTTGCTATGCGCAATAGGGTTACCTATAACAGCGTATCGATCTTTCATTTTTTACTAATTACTCCAAGGCAAACCAGCATGCCGCCAACCGTTAATCATCGTGCGCTGCTTTTGTGTATTTGCTTCACCTTCAAAGCCTTCCAGCATATTGTAAGCCTCAGTAAAACCCAATGTTGCAGCGACTGTTGCCGCATGATGTGAACGCCCACCAGTACGACACATAAAAATCACCAAAGCTTCTTTATCTACTTGCGTATCTAAATGTTTGGGGAAATCAGAGTTAGCGACCATGCCTGGATAAAAGGCCCATTCTATATTCAATGCACCTGGCACTTTACCCACCAACGCTAATTCAGCGCTACTACGCACATCAATCAAAACGGCATGTTCATTTTGTTCAAGCAATGCGTTTGCTTCTTCAGGCGTTACCGCGCCTGCATATGGTAAGTTTGCTTCTTTTGCACGTTTTTTTGCATGCCCCAATAAATCACTCATGATACCCATATTAATCTCCCATTATATTTAACTAGCTTTGCTTGTTTGCCACGCAAATTACTTTAACTATTAATCATTGTAAGTATATCGCTATTTTTACCCTGCATTACATATCAACAAAAAGGCATTGTTTTGGTGCAAGTTTTTACTCATTGCACTATTTTAGTGCAAGTCAGCTATTGGTCTTCTGTTAAGTTATTGCTTAAAAAGTGTTTTTTTATGTTCTTCACTGGCACGGTTCCTGCTAAAATCCTAAGGTTGAATAAAACGTTTTTTAAAATCCCTGCAAGCAACACACAATAAACATTAGGAGAGAGTAATGTCTGTAGCAAATGTAATGAAAATGGTAAAAGAAAACGACATTAAGTTCGTTGATTTCCGTTTTACTGATACCAATGGCAAAGAACAACATACTAGTGTGCCAGTTTCTCATTTTAACGAGGAAAAATTCACAGAAGGCCACGCGTTCGATGGCTCTTCAATTGGTGGCTGGAAAGGCATTCAAGCATCCGATATGCAATTAATGCCAGATGCATCGACCGCTAATATTGATCCATTCATGGACGAACCAACACTCATACTAACTTGTGATGTGATTGACCCAGCGGATGGTAAAGGCTACGACCGTGACCCTCGCTCTTTAGCAAACCGTGCTGAAGCCTACTTAAAAGCCAGTGGTATCGGTGATGCTGCTTATTTTGGTCCAGAACCTGAATTCTTTGTTTTTGATAACGTTGCATGGGATATTGGCATGGGCGGCAGTTCAGTAAAAATCAACTCTGAAGAAGCTGCATGGCAATCAGGCGATGAGTTTGAAGGTGGCAACACTGGTCACCGCCCTAAAGTAAAAGGCGGCTATTTCCCAGTACCACCTGTCGATTCGCTACATGATATTCGCTCTGCAATGTCAATGACATTAGAAGCGATGGGCGTGCCTGTTGAAGTGCATCACCATGAAGTAGGGACTGCTGGTCAATGTGAAATTGGGACTAAATTTTCTAGCTTAGTACAGCGTGCTGACTGGACGCAAATTTTAAAATATGTGGTGTTAAACACAGCACATGCTTACGGAAAAACGGCAACCTTTATGCCTAAGCCAGTATTTGGTGATAACGGTTCTGGCATGCATGTACACCAATCTATCTGGAAAAATGGCAAGAACCTATTTGCAGGTAACGGTTACGCTGGTATGAGCGACTTTGCTTTGTACTATATTGGCGGCATTATCAAGCATGCACGTGCGTTAAATGCTATTACTAATCCCAGCACAAACTCATACAAACGTTTGGTGCCTGGCTTTGAAGCACCTGTTAAATTGGCCTACTCGGCTAAAAACCGTTCTGCAGCGATTCGTATCCCATTTGTACACAGCGATAAGGCGCGTCGTATCGAAGCCCGCTTCCCAGATCCAACAGCAAACCCTTACTTAGCATTTTCTGCGCTGTTAATGGCGGGCTTAGATGGCGGACAAAATAAAATTCATCCAGGGGAGCCAGCAACAAAAGACTTGTACAGC
>WASW01098820.1_pt1 | contig 43206 bp, 62 predicted proteins | sample 5698521 | NCBI WGS metagenome assembly WASW01 (sample SAMN11175560, study PRJNA528189) | sponge metagenome | isolation source: marine sponge | host: Leucetta | place: Antarctica: Western Antarctic Peninsula, King George Island | collected 2013-01
GGCACTATTGATCAAAATGTAGACTATTCTAGTGGTAATAACACATCAATTCTAACTTTTCAATATACAGTAAAGTTAGGAGATAAAACTACTCATCTTGATTACACAGCAATTAATGCTTTATCCCTTAATGGAGGAAGAATTGTGGATTATTCTGGAAATAATGCTATACTTACTCTGCCTGCTTTAGGAACTACAAAGTCATTAGGATCTAATGGTGATTTGTCTATTTTTGCTCATCCTAGGTTATCATATAATGATAATCAACCTAATTTTGTTATACCTAATGATGCGGGATTTATTTTTCCAGATATTTTGTCATATACCTCTGTCAACTCTACCATAACTCCTGTATCTAGTTTGGTCTCTGCAAATACTTTGGCATTACCTGCTTTTAATATTGAAAATAATGATCTATTAGATCCTATCTATGTTAATTTTACCACGCCTGTATTACTATCTGGTTTGGCTGATAATGGAATTATCACCTTACCTCAAATTAATGGTGGGGAATGTTCTAAATTTGTATTCTCTAATTCCATATCTCACTCTTGCTTTACGATAGGCCAAAATAATGTAAATATCACACTTGACAATCCTGTACGACTTGTTTTGGTCAGAGATGCAGGATACACTCCATATTATATTGACACTAACGGTGTTAATTGGATTACAAATACATGTACATCTGATAATCCAGCAGGATTAGGGGCTCACAATGAATGCTCTATTGTTGATGACGCTGATTTAATAATATGGACTAAGCACTTTACATCATTTGGTACTGCAACGAGATCTACGCCTACTAGTTCATCATCAAATGATGGAGGTATCGGTGAATCCACACCTCCCTCATTTACAACATCTTTTGATGAGGGAACGCAAACCATCTTCATTGGCACCGTAGGTATTGCCCCAGAACCACAAAAGTCATCATATCTTTTAGATTCACCAATTATCGTACAAACAAAACAGCCAATACCGATATCACTAACAATGTATGAAAATCTGTCTTGGGAATTCATTTCCCATTTGGAAATTTGCCTAAACATCCAAGTCTCAAATAATATAGTTTGTGATAGTAATACCAAAATTATTTGGGATAAAAATGCTGTAGGGGATTCATTAGAAATTATTGATTCAAATGGATTATTGGGTACTGTAAACTTGAAGATTTCAGAAATTAATAGAAATGTTGCAATGTTTGAATACTCTGTAACTTTTGATGAGATCATGGACACTTCTAACATTCAGATTTATGCATGGGATACGAGTAGAAATGTATTAATATTTACCATAGAGAATGCACTAACTGTAGTTTCAGAAACTAAAATCTCTGATAATAATAATACTAAATTAAATATTTTTGAATCTAACAACACTAGTGATGATTTTGATGTGGATTTTAAATCATCAGACACTGACTATACTATCTCTGAAAAAAAATTGATAGTTTCCATGTGGGCAGGATTTGATAAATCATCTGCAACTGATGTAGAACTATTGGAAATAATTGATCCTCAAAATACTGATGCAAAATTACCAAAATGGTTAAAATCTAATTTGGGAGAATGGACTGCCAAATCATACATCGATATTACAGAATTTGAAAATGCCATAAAATACATAACAAATCTGCCAAAATAATATAACTAGTATGTAAAATGAAATTATTTTGTCTTTCTTTTATTGTTTTTAATAGTTTCATTTACATATCATTTAAGTAAATTTTTGTAACTGTCTAGAGTTTTAAAGTAATCCGACTTGTTTATCTGATGTTTTTAATCAATATCTTTTTTGATCAGTTCAGATACATCAATTTATTGGGTTCTGGTACAAAATGATGATCAAGATCATCAGAATACACCAGCAGGGTTTGCAATTAGATATTTTCAATCAGTTTAGGCACAAAATATGTCATATTTGATAAAATTCCAATTCAGAAAAGATCTCAAGTCCTGATATGTTATACAGATCATTAAAATGCACCAGAACCTGAAATGATCTACGCTTAGCTTTGGATCTTGTTGTGAAGGAATTTGAATTATTTTATCAAATTGAATCAATTACGCAACTCATCTACTATCCATCATATTTGATCCGTTATTTACTACTAAAGAAAGTGGAACTGGTCCTGGGGCTAGCAAGCTGTAAAAATATTGTAGAACAACATGGTGGTGAAATCTCAATAACTACAAACACTACTGTTGTCTCTGTAATATTGTCAAAAAATCTATAATTCTAAACAATTATCCTGAAAACTCTAATAATTTTCAATACTGGATGAGTATTGAATTATGAAACATTTTGTTGACAAATTTTAGATTCAAAACCTAAAATTCAATTTGCAATCATATGTGATAAATGGGCTTTATCCAATGGATTCAATTCCCTAGCAGTTAAATTCTATCAAAATCAGCCATAATTGTTTGAAGTTTCTTACCCGTGGTAAAGTAAAGGATCTTTATGATGTAGATGAATCTAATATTTTATTTAATTTTTCAAATAGAGTTTCAGCATATGATGTAAAATTCAAACAGGACATTCCTCGTAAGGGGGAGGTTTTGTGTAAATTTGCAGAATTTTGGTTTAATGAATTATCTGTACCAAATCATTTCATCAGGAGAGAGTCTGATACTGAGATTGTTGTAAAAAAGATGAAAATGCTACCAATAGAATGTGTAGTTCGAGGTTATTTTTACGGTAGTTTAGTTAGCAGATGGAAGAAAGGCAAAGTCAATGTCCCTGAGGGAACTAATACGACATTGGCTGCAAAATTACCTGAACCCCTTTTTGATCCTACCACAAAATCAGAACATGACATTCCAATAAACAAAGAAAAGGCATTGGAGATGAAATTAGTTACAGAGGAGCAATACATCTGGTTAGAGCAAACATCTATTGACATTTACAAAAAAATGGCTAAAATTGCAGATAATGTGGGGTTTATCCTGGCTGATTTAAAATTAGAATTTGGATTGCTTGATGGTCAAATCACATTAGGTGATTCCATTGGTCCTGATGAATACCGTTTATGGCCAAAAGATTCCTTTGAAATAGGAAAAATTCAAGAAGCATATGACAAACAACTGTTGCGTGATTGGTTAACTGCCAATGGATATCAGAAACAATTTGATGATACACGTGAAGCAGGGCAAGAACCAATTGCACCTGATATTCCACAAGAGATTATTTCAAAGATGACTGAGCGTTATGTGATTGCATATGAGAAATTAACTGGAAATACTCTTTAGGTATTAACTGAGTTGTAAATTTTGGACTCTGAAGATAAAAAAAGAACTATAGATCCTATTGGGTATGGTAATCAATCAAATTCCATCTTACACCAACATGGTAAATTCTGCAAATTGGGTTGTAAATTTAGATTATGGCATATTTGGAATGATGTATCATTCATTTATTGCAAAATCAACTGAATACATGAAAAACAAGTTCATTGATACAGTACAAACCACAAACGCCGAGTCTACTTTTCAAATAATGAATACTATTTCTGAAATATTTAATGAACGACTTGCAGATATCAAACAATACAATTGTGTTCTCATGAAACTCTTAATCATAATTCATTCTAACCAATAATTCACTCTAACACATACTGTATAACTCGAATTTTATTTTTGGCCCTTTACCAAATGCCGTCCTGACAGGTGATTTGACAACATCTTTTCCAGGATCTGCCTTTTTTGATATTTTTTAAAAATTTCAAACCATTACAATAATTATTCATCCCATACTATATTGATTGTAGTGCTATCGATAATATTGAATGCGATACAACATATCTTGTACTGGTTAATATTGTTCTGGTAGCGGTCCAATATTTATTAAAGTAAACAAAAATTGATGCGATTAGACAAAAAAATATGATATGCGGATCTTTTAGATCGGTTCTGTAAGGTAATTCTGTATGTCTACATTACTAGAAAAGCAAATCAAAGTTAATCGTATTGTTACAACAAATATTGGACACGCACGTGCAATTGACGACCCTGCACGGGCAAAGATTATTGAAATCTTGTACCATCAAACATTATCAGCTGATCAGATTTCTACTGCTCTCAAAAAGACAGGATACAAAAAAGCCCTCACCACTGTCCGTCATCATTTAGAAATTCTAAAAGTATCTGGATTGATAGAAATTGCAAGAATTGAAGAATCTCGTGGAGCCATCACGAAATTCTACAGCACATCTACAAAATTGTTGGATTTTCAGACTCCTGAGGATTTTGATTCTACATATTCAAAAGTCATCAATAACACTTCAACAAAAATTGAAAAACTTCTCAAAGGGTTGACTCCAAAAACTACAAAATCAAAGGAAAAAAAATCTGTAGAATATTCACAATACATTGTAATGGAAATTATGAATAGAGCAATGACTAATGTTCTTGAAAAATCTAGTACAAAATAATCTCTGAGATTAACATGTTAAATCACCTGAAACCGATCAATTCATTTTTTGTACTGGGACAAAAAATATACAAAAAACACTCTGAAAAAGCCATTACAGCACTTGATGTTGTAAAACAATCAACAACAATTCAGGATTGTGAAAATTAATGGATGAGAAAGTCATCAAGCTGTTTGCAGAAAAAAACTTGGTCTTTATTGCAACTGTGATGAAAGATGGTGCACCACAAGTTTCCCCTGTATGGGCAAATTATGAAGACGGTTATGTTTTGATAAATACTGCAGAAGGCAGAATAAAACACAAAAATATTTTACGCGATCCTAGAGTTGCAGTATCTGTTGTATCAAAAGATAATCCACTTGACATGGCCACAATTCGTGGAACTGTAGAGCAATTAATTCCAGATTATGAATACAAGCATGCAGATAAACTAACACAACAATACATGGGTCGTGATCATTATCCTTTCAAACGTGATGATGAAAAACGAATCATCCTAAAAATTAAACCTGTCAAAGTTTTTGTTTTGCCTGAACTAAAGATGCGTGAGTAGCAATTTAGAATATTTCTAAATTCGAATTTAGAAATATAATACATTCAGTAGGGTGAATTAAAAAAATATAGCAAAGACTGCTTAACGACTTCGTTTAGCGGCCTTTCTCTTTGGAACTGCTTTGCGTTTTGGTGCTGCTTTTCTTGGTGCTGCCTTTCTCTTTGGAGCTGCTTTGCGTTTTGGTGCTGCTTTTCGTTTAGGAGCTGCTTTTCTCTTTGGAGCTGTTGTTGTTGCATTTTTCCTTCGAGTTGTTGCTGCTTTTCTTTTACGACTTGCTGCGGCTTTTAGTGCTGTAGCTGCTGTTAAATCTGCATTTCTCTTTCGAGTTCTTGCTGCTTTTTTAGCTGCTTCGGCTCTTTTGGCTTTAGATACTACCATGACTTTTTTCAAAAACCATCGGTGTTATATGGTAAAAGTCACACATTACTACGCTTAATATCGAAAAATTTGACACGTTTTTTGATTTTTTAAAATTTCCGATCAACAATTTGTAAGACAAACTACAGCTGTATCAGTAGTTGATTGATCTTTTTGTGGACGAATAATTATTTTATATTGTTTTTCTTCATCGTATGGAATATCAAACTGTGTAGTTCTCTGAATTGGGTTGTTTGATTCTAGTATTTCTAAATGCAAATCAGTAGCAGAAAACTCACCAAACACTGCTTTATGCTTTTGATCTTTTTCATCTACAATGTAAAATTGTCCACCTGAAATTACTGTTTTTTCACTACTGATGTTTTTTGCAGTAATTCCAATCATTACAAAGGTGTTTTCTGGAATGTTATCTTTATCTCCATTATGGGTTCCTTCAAATGAAATGACATATTCAACTGGTCCTACTTTTATGGTATTTCCAACACTTGATTCAATGTAGTTTGTTTCATATTGCATGTATGTGATTAATGCAAATCCCATTGAAGCTATAATTACACCTATTACTATTACAACGCCAAGTCCTGCCATACATAATTACAATTATTTTGGTATATAGTTGAAACTACCCTTTTTTGTGTCTAATTTGTAGTTAAAACCCCTTTTGGTATTTTGGTAAAATTCTATATTGAAATGATGTTTATGACTTTGAGAGTTAATTCAACGAATCTTGGATGGTTTTTGTATCTGTAAATTGCCTGAATTCTTTGATTTTATTTTCTTGTATGAGATATACATGTGAAAATGGGACTACAAAATTCTTGCCTATTTTTGAAATTCCATGATATTTTCCAATAACTGTTACATGATTTTCAGATTCAATGTATTCTTCAGGCAATGCATGAAATTCCTTAAAATTAGATAACATGTTTGGAAAATAGTTTTCAAATATCGCTTTTAGACCGATGTATTTTCCACCATGAGGCATACCTTTCAACATATTCCATTCTATGGATTCATCACAGACTTGACTGATGGTCTGCATGTCTTTATTTTTGAAAGCGATGTAGAATTTTGACTCTGTTGATTTTTTGATTAGTTCTTTTTTTAACACAATCTAATTTTGATTGTTACAAATTAAATATTTCTCAACAATCTATAATGATCATAATTTTGTCTGTTTTTGATACTTTTTTTACTAAAATTTAGGGGGTTGAGCTTTTACGCACGACACTAATAGTTTGGGCATGTTTAGCTGGGATACCTTGGTGGAATTATGGTTGCATATTGCATCTAGGCATAAGTGTCGTACCCCCCCACCAAACGCCTCATTTTGAAAATTTCATAACGTGGCTAAACCTAGTATTTTTCAGGGGGGTTTAACACACAGGCTTAGTTTTACAAAATTGCTTATTTTAGAACATTATCTGAAATTGACAAAATCTAATCCAATATCTGTAAAAATAGACTGAATATGAAATTCTAAATTAATCTGAGATGTTATTTGTAGATGCAAATGTTTCATTTATTGCAGATTCATTAATTTACAAAGTATTCTTTTCCATGTTTTGTTTTAGAACAATTCTTGTTTTATTGCATGTGCACACTATTGGACACACATTTCATCTAAAAAGGAGGGGGTTTTCAATAAAATCATGGCCAATCTGTTGGATCATGGCCTAATTGATGACTAACTTGATTCTCTGTATCTTTTACCAAAACTGTTTCTGTATTTTTGATGTGATATGCTGTGACATTATGTGATATGGTGAATTTCCTCTAAAGTGAAGCATTTTAGAGGTTTGGAGGCTGTTGTCGTAATTCATACTGTTTGAATTCTTTCTTTACTGTCTTTACAATGAAATGCACTGCTAGGGCTAGTCCTACGACTTTGAAGAAATTATTCATGATGGTTGTACCCCATCACTGTCATATGCATCCAGAATTGCATCTATCATTTTGATTATGTTCAATTCTGAATTACCTCAAAGTGTGTGTTTTTATTTTCGAGTTTTAGTTTGTTAACTGTGATGTTAACACTAGCTTCAAAGCCTTTTGTTGTGTGTTTGAGTAGAATATTGAATATATTCATTTCAAAAACACCACTAATGTTGCGATTGTTGTCAAGACAAACACTTTGTTTTTTGATGCCTTGAGTTTTAGAATTTGGCTTTCTATAAAATTACCATTTTCTTTAAATTTTAAAAATTTGGTTTTCATACTGTAACATGACTAGTTTTTGATATAAGGCCCGCGTAGAACTGATAAATCGTCTATTTTTTTAAAATGTTTTCAGCAAAAATCTGGATGTTTTGTCATATTTTTCAGAAACATCATCTATTGCATCAAGCATTGTCTGCTGATTGATGTTTTCTTTATCATCCATAACCACATAAACACCAACTTTTTGTTTTCCATCTTCTGTGATTATTTTGTTAATTACCTGTATGGAATTACAAAAATCATTTACCTTACTCTCAAATCTCTCTTTTTCTTCTGCACTAAATCCTAAGTATCTTGCAATTTGACTATTTTTCATTACTACTTTGGCACCAATTACTAGAATTCCTGGTTGTCCTTTTGGTTCAAACACATCTACTGGAATCCCGTATCGCCCTGCATGCTTTACAAGAATTTGAAAATCATTTTCAGGATTTTTTACTTCTTCTGACTGGAGACCTTCATGAATTATCCATCTCTCAACATTATCCCTCATCCTAGATACAGCCATAGAAATTATTTCAAATCCGTCCTATATTATTCTAAATCTGAATAATTACCATGCTGTATTTACAATGTTTCTAAATTCGAGTTTAGAAATATCTGTTATCTTTACCTAGCAAACAAAAAAATTGTTGGCTAGATGTTCACATTAAAGCCTGAATCTAAGCCTGGAACTGATGATGCAATGAAAATATTTAGAATTATTCCAAAAATCATAAATGCAATTCCAAGATACAAACAATTTTTTGCCTTTGGTAGATCATCTTGTCGTAAAATAAAAAATGCAACTATTCCACCAATTACTCCAAAGAAAATTGGAAGCAAAAACCAGACATTACTTCTAGGTTTTTCTGGCTGTGACATTATACTTTACTTTTATTTTGCAACTATTACTTTCTTTTGCAATTGTGTAATTTCAATTTCTACTGTTTCTAAAGGATCTTCTACTTGATTACGTCTAATTGAGAACATTTTTGGTTTTTCAAAGTCATCTGTACAATCTGGACATGCATAAACTAGTACTCTATGCTCATTGGGTGCTTTTGGATTTGATAACCTTGGGTAATACACCAATCTTGCTCCACAATCAACACAATATCTGTTGGCCCTTCTAGTTCTGACCAATGTAAACCTCCTGCATCATTCTAAGTATGCGATCACCTATTAGATCTATATTGTCTAATAGAGTAAACCAATTACTAACAACCGATCAATGTTTCTATATTCGAGTTTAGAAACATACTAAATCATTATCTTCAATTATCATACATTCTTAAAATAAAATATTTCAAAACTCGAGTTTAGAAAGAGAGCGCCTCCCACCAGACTTGAACTGGTGACCATCCGATTAACAGTCGGATGCTCTACCACGCTGAGCTAGGGAGGCACCATTTGAGTACCTTGGTAAAAGTGATTTAATCTTTGCGACTAAGCATAAATCCCTAAAATTAGAAAGTCTTAGTTGAATTTAGCAAAAAATTCTTTAATTTCTTTTGCATGACTTTCTACTAACTCAATGATTTCCAAGTGTTCATCAGCTGTTGGTTCTCTTTGATGCACGATTTGAAATGCACTAAGTGCTGAACCTACCATTTCACCAACAAAAAATCCACATAAAAAATCCCCGATATTTCCACACTCCCATGTGTCTCCAATTCTTGGAGATGCTCCTGCGGATTTGTATAATTCTAATGTTTGTTCTATTAAATCAGTTGTTTGTTTTGAAAATTCAGGATCAAGGGTCATTAGTTAAATTGGATTTTTATTTATCTAAGCCTTTTTTCTTTTCAAATCCATAGATACCATCAAGGAAAACTCTATGATCTTTGTTTTTAACTTTAGATTTTTGTTCAATGTTAGCTGCAGTTTGAGTAACGTCAGTCCACACTTCTCCTGTAACAATTACGTCTTCTCCTTTTGGAGTTACCTTGGTGTTGCCAACAATATTTGTTATTCTTGGTGCACGTTCTCCTTGGAAATTTTCAATTATGATTTGTTTTCCATCAACTTTAACTGTAATTGGAAAGTGAGAAAATACTATTTTCATTTTAATTGTATATCCAACTATCAAACCTTCACAAATATTTCTAATAATTGATCTTGCAGTGTGTAATATTGCATAATCTTTCTTTTTGGTTTCAATTGAAGTTAAGAGAATTTTACCTTCAGTTATTTCGATATTTACTGGAATTGATTTGAAACTTTTATGAGTTTTACCTAGGGGACCTTCAAAGTGTAACATGTGTTTGACTAGTGACACTTTGACTCCTTCAGGTATTACTACCTCGTCTTTGAATTTTTCAATTTGTTTAGTAGACATAACCGATTAAAAATCCTCCAATTCCTTTCTGTACTGCTTCATGATGGGACATTACTCCTTGGTTAGTTGTAACCACGAGCATTCCTCTGTTATATGATGGCAAATATTGTTGTTCCCAACTATTGTATTCATCCGTTTTTACTTTGAATCTTGGGGATATTGCTCCACATTTTGTTATTTTTGCTAATAGTTTAATTTTAAATTTTCCGCCTCTTTTATCATCAATGTGCTCAAATTCTCCAATGTAGCCATCTTTTTGAAGTGTTTTTAGAACTTCGACACCTAGTTTTGATGTTGGAAGGATGAGACAATCTGATTTCCTTCTAGTTTCATTATTGTAAAGTGTGACAAATAGATTTGCTAAGATGTTTGTTGCAGGCATATTATCTCACTTATTTTTCCTGAACCCTAAAGATGTTGCTACTTCTCTAAAGCATCGTCTGCATAACATTAAATCATATTTTTGAATAACTGCTGTATAATCTCCACATCTTTTACACCATCTAGAACCTCTACCAAAAGTATGTTCTTTTCTTCCAGTTGCTTCGTATGATCTATCTTTCATTATGCTACAGTTGCTCCAAATTCTTTTGCAATATAGTCCTGTGCTTCTTTACTTTTGATAATGTGATTTTTTCCAACTTTTGCTTTATGTTTACTTCTAGATCTAACTCCATATCCTGGTCTAGTTAATGTAATTGAAATTCCTAATCCTAAAATTCCGACTTGTGGATCGTATTTTACTCCTGGTATGTCTATGTGTTCATTAATTCCAAATGAAAAGTTTCCAAAATTATCAAATGATTTACCTTTTACGATGTTGCCTTTTGATTCAAGTAATCTTTTGAATAGTGCTGTTGCATCATCTCCACGAATTGTTACTGCTACGCCGATTGGTTCTCCTTTTCTAACTCCCCAATCTCTATGTGCTTCTTTTGCATTACGTGTAGAAGGTTTCTTTCCGGAAATTTGCTCTAGTGCTGTTTTTGCAATGTTGATTACATCACCTGATTTTCCTAAACCCATGTTTAGTACAATTTTCTCTAAAGAGATTTTCTTCATTGGGGATTCTGTTACTTGAGACATATTATCACTTTAATTGAATTATTGGCTCCTCTTTTCCAATTGGCATAATTATATCTGCAGGTATTTCGATTTTTCTATCCCCTAATGTGACGATGACTCTTTTTGGGAGGATGAATGTTCCTTCTTCGATTGTCTCAATTTTTCCAATTTGACCTGCGTTACTACCTCGTGTAACTAGTCCTTGACAACCTGCTTCTAATTTAATCACTTCAAGAATTTTTACTTCTGGTATTTGAATTAAACAAACATCTCCAACACTTACTTTGGTATCTGAAATTAATGAACGTCCATCATGGAATCCAATTTGTAATCTTCCTTTACTAATTGTAGTTTTAGTGGTAACTCTAACAAGTTTTTTAGATTTTTCTGATTCTTTAATTTTAATTGGTTTTAGTAATTTGTCTTCTGTTGGAACTAGACGATAAGTTTCTGAAACATCTGCTAGCTCAATAACATCCATTAATCCAATTGCATGGTGAAGTGATTTTCTTACAACTCCATCAATCTTCACTCTTCCAGAATAAATTGAAGCTTTTGCTTCTCTTAGGGTGGAGACTATAGTTAACATGTCTCTAAGAAATACTGCAGTTGGTACTGAGTGTTCTTTTTTGTGTGGACCTGGTTTTACTGTAATTACAAATCTCTTGGTTTTTCTGGAAATCCCCCAGAATTGTGGAGCCATTTGACGTTTGAGTTTTTTACTACCTGCAATACTTACCATTATTTCTCATTCTCCTCTTTTTTGACTTTTTCTGCCCCTTTTGTTTCTTTAATGACCTCTTTGACCGGCTCAGATGTTGTTTCTGTTTTTACTTTTTCAACTTTTGGTTGTTTTCTAGGATCTCTTCCTTCTAGTTTTGCAATTCTCCATTTGTCTTCTGTGTTGAGTGCAGTAACTACAAGATTAGATGTGTGAATGTAAACGTCAAATTTATCGCCTTTGGTTTTTTCTTTCTTTACTCCTTCAATTGTAACGCTGCTTTTTGATATGGATATTTTAGATACTTTACCATCTACTCCTTTGAATTCTCCTCTAACTATTTTGACACTATCTCCTTCACTTACTCTTACACTTCTTTTACCATATTTTTTATGAAGATCTTTTGAAAGTGCGCTTCCGAGTTGTTTACTTTTAATTTGATATGTTGCTTGATAAATCATCAAATTACGCATTTTAGTTGGTTTCATTTTATTAAACCACCATTGATGCCAAGTTAGCTACTCTTGGCCATTTCTCTGTAGCTTCTGCTGCTACTGGTCCTTTGATGTCTGTTCCTTTAGTTTCTCCTTCTGGAGTGATAAGCACTGCTGCATTATCTTCAAAACAAACTCTTACACCGTTTAATCTACGAATTGCATATTTTTGTCTAATAATTACTGCGCCATACACTTGTTTTCTTAACTCTGCAGGACCTTTCTTAACTACTACATTACAAAAGTCACCGACAGATGCTGATGCATACATTCTGTGTCTTGTATGATGTCTTGGAACGTTAATTATTTCTAAAATTTTAGCACCGGAGTTATCTGCACAAACAATGTTTGCTCCCATTGGAAGTACTTTGGTAACACGTGGTCTGAATTCTTGTACGCCTTTACCTGCTTGCTTTGCCATTATGCTCTAACCTCCACAACAACATATGATACTGATTTTGAGATTGGTTTACACTCTGCAGTTAAGACATGATCTCCTGTTTCAACATCAATACAACCTGGAACGTGTGCGTGAATAGTACTTGTACCTCTGGCATATCTCTTAAATTTACTAAAGTAAATTGGTGCATCTTTTTGTAATGTGATTGTCTTTTTTGCTTTACTTCCTGTTACTTTACCATCAAATAATTTTCCTCTGATTGATAAACCTCCATGGAACGGACAATGTCTATCCTCACATTCTCTTGTTGGTTCTTTTACTTTTAATCCGATATCGCGAGTCATGCTTTTCCTCCAATTCTATCAAATGGTCTTTTTGTTATTTTACTACCTTCTACCACTACATCTTTTCCTTCAATTGAAAATTTCCAACTGTTAGTTGATTTTGCAATAGATTTTGATCCATTTTCGGTGTTTATTGTAAACATTGATTTTGTTTCATTGATAATTCTTCCATTTAATCCTATTACTTGTGGATTGGTGGATTGGGTGATCTCTGTATCTAATCCTATGAATTCATGTGATGTTATGTTATCTGCAGTAATCATTTCTGTTTCCTCATCTCGGTTAATTGGGTAAGCATTCTTGCAATATCGTGTCGTAATGGTTTTAGTTTTCCACTTTCTTTTCTCAAAGTTCCTTTTGATCCATCAATTCTAAGTTTAGCTAGTTCAGTACGTGATTCTTGAACTTTACTTTTTAGATCTTTTTCGTTTAGTTGTTTAATTGTCTTCATACTGATTCTGGTCATTTCAATTTGGCCTCCTCTTCTTCTAATGTTTCAATTTTTTCCATCTTTTTTGATTCAATTTCAATTACTGCTGATTCTGATTCTGCATTGTCTTTTTTGCCTTCGACTTTAGTTACTTCTACTTTATTATCCCCAATCACGATTTCCTCTACCTTGGTTACTACTGGTTTATCTGATTTCACTTTCTTTGTTTTATCAACTTTCATCTCGAATTCTGGAACGAGTTTTTCTTTTTTTGCAATTCTGATTCTAACGCCAATTAATCCCATTGCTGTTTTCACATGTGCAATATCTTCATCAACTATTACTTCTGCATGGTGACCTGCTCTTGGTAAAATCCCTTGAGTGTGTTTTTCAAATGCTGAACGGTCGCCTCTGAGTTTACCTGAAATTGTAATTTGAACTCCCATTGCACCACCTTCCATTATTTGTTTTAGCGTCCACATGGTTGCTCTTCTAAAAGCAGTCCCTCTCTCCAAATGTGATTGCATTCTATTACACATTACACTTGGTGAAAGTTCTGGTTTTTCAATTTCAACTACTGAAATTTGTGGGTTTTTTAATCCAAAGTCTGTTGCAAGTTTATCCGTTAGTGCTCTAATGCCTGTACCTTTTCTACCGATTACGATTCCAGGTCTTGTTACATGTAATGCAACTCTAGTTCCTACAGGTGTTTTTGAAATTTCTGCATGTGAGAAACCTGCATCTTTGATTGCATCTCTAAGATAATCTTTGAGTAACATCATGTTGTAGTTGTCTTTGATTACGTTTTTTACAGCTGACATTTCTAAATCTCCTTTGCCACCAATTCTACGTGAGTTAATACATTGTTCTTTGCAGTTGCTCTTCCCATTGCTCTTGGAGTGAATCTTTTTACAATTACTCCTTTGTGAACAGTTGCGTTTACAATTCTTAATCTATCTAAATCCATTCCTTTGTATTCTGCATTTGATTCTAAATTATCTAAAACTTTAATGAATTCTTTTGCAGTTTTTTGTGGATATCTTCCAGACATTACTCCTGGGTCTGCTCTATGTGCTACTTGATTTTTATATCTTCTAAATGGTACTGCTCTTTTTTTGGCAATTACTGCAATGAGATAATCTCTTGCTTTTTCAATTGATAATCCTTTGATTGATACTGCAACTTCACGTGCATGTTTGTGAGAAATGTCTTTTTCTCTTAATGAAGAACGCACGTGTCTTGTTGGGTCGTAATTTTGGAATGCATAATTGAATCTACCCATAATAATCACTTTAATGGTACGTAGAGGCTGGATCTTGATGCGCCGACACCGGGGGCACCATGTGAAACCTTCTTGTTCGTTATAACATATTCTCCCAAATAATGTCCGACCATTTCAGTTGTTATGTCAACTGGTCGGAATTCTTTTCCGGAGAATGTGTTTACTGTAACTCCTACCATGTATGGTAGAATTATCAAATCTCTAAGATGAGTTTTGATAGGATTTTTTAATTTACCTGCTTTTGCAGATTTAATTTCTTCAATTAGTTTTCTTTTTCCATCAGTGATACCTCTTGTGAGTGATCGTCTTTGTCTGGAATTAAATAATAAGAATAATTTTTCTAATGACAAGCTATCAAGTTCCTCTTTTGGAATGCCTCTGTATAAAAATTCTTTAACCATCTCTATTCTCCTCTGTTAGTATTCTTCGTGTTTTATGGTCCATATTAGAGCATTCCTATCTTTGTTGCCAGATCCCTTGCTTTTTCAGTATTTTCAAATTGAACAAATGCTTTTTTACCGTAAATTGTTCTTGCTGTGTTTACTTTTTTGACTTTTTGCTTGTAAAGTGTGGTTACAGCTTCTGAAATTTCAGATTTATTTGCAGATATTTCTACTATGAAACAAATTTTACTTTCATTCTCAACCATTGCAAAGGTTTTTTCTGTAATGTATGGCTTGATGATGATTCTCATTGCTTGATCTATATTCATTGTGTTTTCACCATTACTTTGAGATGTGTTGATTTTATTTTTCCAATCTCCTCTATTGCAGATTTGGAATATACGGTTAATCTAATTGCATCAGAACCTGGGGCTAAATCTAATACGCTCAAGTCCTTGACATTTCTTACTTCTACACCTGGTATTGCCCCTGTTGCTTGTAGAAGATTTGTTGCATCTACAGTTACAAACAAAACACTCTTTCCTACTTTCTTACTTCTACCTCTAAGTCTTGATTGTCCAGAACGTGGTTTTCTTGCGTTTAATCTTTCTATATCTTGTGTTAATTTCAATGCGTCTAAGACTTTACTAATTTCACTTGTTTTAGCGATGGATTCAATATCATTTGATACAACTATTGGGAATGATTCTATGCCTTGGATTTTATGACCTCTTGATTCAACAAGATCTTTTGATGCTGTTGCTGCAATTGCAGAACATAATGCTAATTTGTTTTCTTTTTTGTTTAATTTCTTGTAAATTACCTTCTCGACAATTGGCGGATGTGCTTGTCTACCGCCTCTAGTGGATGCTACTTCTGCTCCTTGTCCTTGTCGTCCGCCTCCTCCTCCTGTCATTCTTGCAACACGGGAGACGCCTTGACCAGTTGGCGGATTGTTTGAATCTGCAACTACATCCATACCTGCCATTGGTTTTCTTCCTTGTCTTTGGAATTTGTGAGATGTTAAATTAGTGCAAGCCTTGTGAATCAATTCTCTTCTAAATGGTGTTGAGAAAATTATTGGTAACTCTATTTCTGCATCTTTTGTTCCGGTGGTTGTGTAAGTTGTTGTCTTCATTATACTACTACCTCCAAAATGTTTGGTTTGGTAACTTTGTCAGGTGCATTTCTAATTTGACTTCTAAGTTTGATTAATCTTTTGTAAGTTCCTGGAACTGAACCTTTCAAAATGATAAAGTCCCCTTTGACTAGACCAAAGTGTTTGTATCCGCCATCTGGATTAATTTTAATTTTATCTGATTCAGTATTTCCTATAACCATAATTCTTTTATCATATTCTACTCTTTGATGGAATCCAGTTTGTCCTGCTCTTGGAACTGTATACATGACACTTTGTGGTGAAATTGGACCTAATGAACCAACTTCTCTTACTGTTTTTCTTGATTTGTGTTGTTTAGTTTTAACACCCCATCTTCTCATAACTCCTTGCCATCCATGACCTTTTGTAATTGCTGCAACATCGACAGTTGCACCTGTTTCAAAAATTTGATCAATTTTAATTTCCTTTCCTAGTGATTCTTTAACATGTGCAAATTGTTTTTTAATATCTCCTCCACTAACCATTGCCTCGAAAATATATGGTTTCTTCATTTCTAATCCTGCTGCTCTTGGAGAAACTGCAACAATTGCAAAAATTTCTTTAATTTTTCTTAATCTTGATTCTGCATTTTCCATTGAACCTGCAATATTTTTAATTGAAATTTCTTTTGCAATATTTTTTGGAATATCTTCAGCATACACATCAAACTCTGCATGTTTTCCATCATGATCTTTTGAATATCCTCTAATTCCTAAAATTAAAACTGGTGGAGTAACTAACACTGTGCCTAAACTAACTAGTTGTTTTCCTGCATTTGGTACTTTGTCACGATCATCAATGCTAACTATTTGAACACATCCTGCTTTGAATCCGCAGTGAGCTAATATTTTTGGTTCATCAGTTGCTGATCGTGTTGGCCAAGCTCTAATTCTTGCCTCCATTGTTTTTGCACGAACTCTACGTGAATATGCAAGACTTCCTCTACGTGGTTGATGAAATTTTCTAGCGCCCATGACTAAGACGCATCATCGAAATCCCTCTATTAAACCATGTGAGATATCGTTAACCACTAAAATAATCTAGGTTAACCAACTATGCCTAATTTGTCATGGTAAAAACAATTCTGATGCAGAATTCCAGATTGTAATTCCGCCTATTAATATCCCAAAAATACCCAACCCAATAGCAAATAACAAAAAGTTTTTTCGTTCTGCCATACTATGATGTACTTTGAGCATTAAGTATCGCTAATGTTCCAAGCAATGCCTCCTCGAGACGTACTGTTTCAGTTGCTTGGTTTGGGAAAAAGTTCAATGACTTTGCATTTTGAACCTTGTTCATTCTACCTCCAATGATCTCATGTACTCCTCTTTCTGGAGATCCGAATACGACAAGTGTTGGTTCATCTGATTTTGTATATTTTGATAATTGTTCATTGGAAACTGTCTTGCCTTTCTTTGATGTTATTATGATATTCCCTTTCCATTCAGATAATATAGAAAACAAGTTTGCTCTTTCTTTTACTGTATATCCCCAATACGTTGGAATTTGACTTTTATCAATATCTTTAACTGATAATTTTGGATATCCTTCTTTGAATCTGACTGTTACTCTTTTTCCATTTGGAGTGTCTCCATAGTATTGTAGTAGTTGATTTATTCCAACATCGACAAACTTTCTTCCTTTTTGGCTTACTACAATTCCTTCTCTAATGTCTCCTACTACAATTTTTTTGGCATTAACTGGTGTGTTGTGACTTGGAATTTTTAACGGGTGTAGCACTCCTGAAAATTTCAAGTCATTCATTATTGGAAATAACCTTCTTCTCAAAAATTGTGGTGTTTCTAAATATTTTAGAATCATTATCATTAGTCCTCCTTCTGATTTGTTGGTTCCTTCTTGATAGACATAGATAGTATCAATTTTAAAAATTGCACAAGCTCTAGCTAGTACAGAAATTTTTCTAGTTTTATCAATTTTTAGTGATTCATCTGATAAAGCAGACTCGGGAATTGCAACAGATAGTTTCAATGTAATTTAATCTCGCAGGCACTTTAATTAATTATTTCTGTTCGTGTGGGTATTTTGTTTTAGCATCACTTGCATACTTTGTAATTTGTTCATCTGAAACTAATTCATACAATCCTGTTTCTTTTCTAATACGTGCCATTCTGATATGACTTGTTCCTTCTTTATCTTCACTTGAAAGATAAATTCCAGCAGTAGCTAATATTGCAGCATCATCAAGTGAGATGTCATCTTTGTATGTTTTCTCCAAAAAGTCTGTTACTTGTTCAGAACCTGAACCAATTGCTATTGCATCATAAGAAATGTATGTTCCACTTGGATCTGTTAGATATAATTCTGGTTTGTCATTTACAACTCCACCAAGAATAAGTGCAACACCGTAAGGTCTTACACCTGCATATTGGGTATATTGTTGACATTGATCAGCTAAATGTTTTGCAATTGTTTCAACTTCAACTGGTTCGTCATAAACCATTTTGTTACTTTGTGAAAAGAATCGTGCATTGTCTACCTGACTTCTTGCATCTGGGATATACCCTGCTGCTGCGACTCCTACATGATCATCAATTTGGAAAATCTTTTGAGCTGTATTTGAAATTTGTAATTTTCTTGGCTTCTCCTCAACTGCAATAATGATTCCATCTTTGCATTTTACCCCGACAGCTATTGTTCCTCTTCTTACGGTTTCAATAGCATATTCAACTTGGTATAATCTACCATCTGGTGAAAATACTGTGATTGCTCGGTCGTAACCTTGTTGTGCTGGAAGCATTTGATTGCAATGCTTTGATTATACAATTTAAACCATGCCAACAATTGAGAGTAATTACTACTTTGATCGGAGCCTAAATGAACAATGAATCATTATACATCAAACCTTAATTTGAAACTTGAATTATGATTGATTTGTGAAGTTTGAAATAGAATTTACAGGACATGAGAATATTCGCTCTAATCATCAAAGGACCTTGGAAATTACTAAAGACTCTCATTTGACTCCTAGGGGCGATTGTATTATTGGCGTTAATGCAAAATCTAGTTGTGCTGATTTACCTGAAGAATTAAAAAATAAACTAAAAAATCCTGATTCTAAAGTAAATTTTTCAATTAAAGTTGGAGATGAGGAATTTGTAATGGATGGAAAAGGCCATCCTGATCTTATTTTGAGTCATACTGAGGATATTGTTATTCGAAAAAGCGATTTTGTTTGTCCACGAACGTTGGCAATTAAATGTGACAAGGCATCTGATTTGTTACCTAGAAGCATGGTGAAACTATTACAAGATCCAAAAACTATTGGTACATTTACTATTACTGTTGAATGATGCTGACAATTTTATAGTCAATGCTTTTATTTCCACTATGGGCCGTAAAACTAATTTCTTCATTTTGGTGCCATTGGTAATCTTTGCGGCAATAATTTTTGGGTTTGGCATGTTCAATACTATATGTAAAAATTCCAATATTCCGACGAACTGTTAGATCTATTGAATTTCTTTACACAATTCCCTGTTTTAGTTAATTCTGATTTAGCATGATTTTCTTAAGCTATGGTATTCTAAATTATTCATGATAAAACCCGTCATTGAGTTACCAATTTCAGTAAAACCTACAGATGTAGAATTAAAGAAACTAAAAGACTATTTCAAAGAAATGCCTATAACGGAAATTCTTACGGGATTAAAATTTGCAAAGAATAGATGGTCTGCAAAAGATGCTGGCACTCTAAAAGTGGGCAGAAAAAGTATCGTACAAAAAGAAGTTCATTCAGTTACTACTGAACAAGCTCAATGGCGATTAAAAAATTGGAAGATGATGATTGCAAATTATCGTAGACGTGGTTACAGTTATCCAACAATTTCAAGAATTAAAAAAATCTTGATACAAAAAAGTAAAAAGAAATCTAAATAATTTTTAAATTATTTTTCTAGATGAATACATCTGTTCTTTTTTGAGCAATTTGTTGTTTTAATGAATCTGGAACATCTGGAATTGTAGATTTTGTTTGTCCTACAATCACACTATGTGCTTCTTCTAGAATTGCCAATGTGTCTGCATTAGTTTCAGGTACCATGCTCATGCTATCACCAATTCCTACTGATGATCCAGACATTACATCTCCTAGAATTTGTGACAAGTCTTGCATTGATGCATTTGCCTCTGGCATAATTCCACTAAGTGATGGACTTAGACCTTTGATGATTGCCATACATGGACTGAGTGTTACTACAACATCTCCTAATTCTGAAACTGTATCTAATCTAAGTTTAACTTGCTCCATGGATAGTTTTGCTCCACCAACCATGTTTTTCATTTTTCTTACTTGAGTTAATTCCCCTGCATATGCTTGAGCATATACGGGCTTGTTATTTTTTTGAGCGTTTACTATTTTTTCAAAAATCATATCATGTTTTGTTTGTAATTTTTGATTAATTCCGTCTAATTTTGAAATTTGAGATTGTAATTTTTTTTGTGCAAAATCAATCTTGTTTTTTAATGGCTCTTCAGGCTTTACTTTACCTATTACTTTTTGTGAAATACTTTCTCCTTCTGTTTTATTCCAAGAGTTACTGATCATACTTTAATTCAAATAATGATTGTTTTTTTTGTTTTAAACCGAGTTGTCACTCTAGTTAGTGTCACTGGGGTTACACTATGTACAGTTACACTATCCAAAGGTAAATGTGAATATTTGAAAGCCTTTACCTTTAACGTTAATCTCTAGCAAATGAGATGAACTCGTATCGCTATTGATAACATTGTACAATCCTGGTTCTTTTACGTGTATGATATTATCATCTACAATATCAGTTCCTGAATATTCTGATGGCAATGGTTCTCCATCTAATAATATCTCCAATTCTGCATTATTTTTTGTAACTATGTTTACCTCTTTAGCATTGTATAGTAGTTTGATGGTACCTGTTTCAGAAATTAGTTTCCATACTGTCATCATAATTCTTCCAATCCCCTGTCAGATAGAATTTGTGCAAGTCTATGTTTTCTGGTTCTGAATATGAAACAATTCTTCCCTGTTGAAATCCTTCTTCACTACCTAATTGATTTCTGTTCTGTGCAAACTTGTAACCAAAATATAATTCTGGGGTTCTAAACAATGAATGCTGAAATTCTTCAACATCCACAAGAGATGATATTGATGGCATCTTAATTCCTAATGAGTTTGATCTTTCCTCCAGTAATTTTTGAATAATTTTTTCTGTTTCTTGATATCTACCTTCACCAATGTGATCATATCTTAGATATCCTTCATGGTCTGCAATGTATTTTCTTGGCCAGTACCTATTTTCAAATGCTTTCCAAGTTTCCATGTCGTTATCCAATACAACTGGATAACCTATTCCGTATTTTTCAATTGCAATTTTTACATTTTCAGGATCTTTTTCAAATTCAAATTCTGGTGAATGAATTCCTATTATCAATAATCCTTGTTCTGAATATTTGTCATCCCATGCTGTAATGTATGGTAATGTTCTGACACAATTAATACAACTGTATGTCCAAATATCATACAGTACAACTTTTCCTTTAATCTCATTTTTTAATTCTTCAGGTGTGGTGTTTAGATATTTGGCTATCCCTACTAATTCTGGGGCTTTTTTGAATCCAGATTTATCAATTTTTGAAAGTGAATCCACATCTGTAAATATGGTGGATGACTGTGCTTCTTGATCAAGTGATGAGAATACCGCTCCCATGACGCCTAATCCTGCAGCTATTATGATTCCAAAAATTAACCCTGTTTTTATTTCCGAGTTCATCATATTATCCTAATAATACCAACTCGTTAAGAAGTGGAAAGTTTGCAATTTGTGCAAGCTGATTTGTAAATACTAGTATGCCTAAAACAATAATGAATGCTCCTAAAATTACATTATAGTATTTTAGATGTTTTGCCATTGAACGAATAATTTTTGTTGCCCTTGAGAAAAAGATTCCAATCAAAATGAATGGGATTCCTAATCCAAATGAATATGCAAGTAACAAACTAAATGAAATTGATGGGGTGGTTGCAGCTAATGTGAGAATTGTTCCAAGTATAGGCCCTACACATGGTGTCCACCCTACTGCAAAGGCCAAACCAAATACAAATGACATTGGGTAACTTGATTTTGAATTTTTAGGAAAGAATTTCTTCTCTACATTTAATGAGCGAATTTTTGTAGATAATAATAAAAATATTCCAAATGCAACAATGATGATCCCAGCTACCATGTTTAGACTTTCTGTAAATTCATTAGCTGCACTCGAGAGGACACTGTTGATTATAACGCCCAATATGGAAAATACTACTGAAAATCCTAACACAAAAAATATTGTATTTAGAATAATGTTTGCTCTGTTTATAGAAAGAACTGTTCCATTTTTAGAACCTAACTCTGTTACAGTTGTTCCTGATATGTATGCCAGAAATGCTGGGATCATTGGTAAAATACAAGGTGCAATAAAAGAGCTCAAACCTGCAAGTAATGCTACAATAATAGTGGGATCCGCCATGTCCTAAATTTGTAATTTTTCCTTTAAAGCTTTCATCCAAATCATGCCCCATTCTATTACAATTAATTTTTAACTAGGATGTGGGTAATTTTGATATGAATAAGCGATTTATCCTTGTTGGAATAGCTTTGGGACTCATTGTTGTCTTTGCAGTAATTATTGGTTCACCTGCAATTGGTGGCTTTGATGCAATGCGCTAATTAAAAAAATCTTCTACGCGCCTTATCAAATATTTCGAGTGTTTTTTCAATTTCTATGCCTGATAGCCATGCAGTAACTGAAATTCGCAATCTTGCTTGATTTTTTGGAACCGTTGGGTACCTGATTGGCTGTGCAAATATTCCATTATCAAACAAAAATTTTCCAAATTCCATGGCTTTTTTTTCATTTCCAATTATAATTGGGATGATTTGTGTAGTAGAGTTTATTTCATAACCTAACTGTTTGAGTCCTTTTGTAAGTTGCTTAGTGTTTTTGTACAGTTTTCTCTTTTGTTTCTCTCTGTTTGATTGAAATCTTTTGAATGAATGTTCTACCAAAAAAGATGGTAAGGCAGAAGTATAGATAAAAGATTTTGATTTGTTAATACACAGATCAATTACGTTATTTTGAGATGCAACATATCCTCCAAATGATCCTAGCCCTTTACTTAAACTACTAATGTACAAATCAATTTCTTTTGTAACTTTGAAATAGTCTGGTGTTCCTTTCCCATCATTACCAATAACAAAATCCCCGTGGGCATCATCTACTATTGTAATGGCATTTGATTTTTTTGAAATATCTGTAATTTCTTTTAATGCTGATAAATCCCCATCCATGCTAAATACCCCTTCAGTTATTACAAACTTGTTTTTTCCTTTTTGTTTTATTTTTTTACTTAAATCCTCCATGTCGTTATGTTTGTAAATAGAAATTTTAGCATCTGTTAATTTACATGATTCAATTATACTTGCATGATTTAATTCATCACTGAGAATCAAATCTCCCTTTTTTGCAATGGCTGAAATTGCTCCAAGATTTGCCATGTATCCTGTAGGATAAACTAAACTATTTTGTTGTGATTTATGTTTTGCAAGAGTTTCTTCTAATTTCTTATAAGATTCATCATTACCTGATACTAGTCTTGAGCTTGATTGAAGTTGTTTAAGTTTGATTTTTGTTGTAGGAATACCTAGATAGTCATTAGAGCATAGATTGAGTAATTTTTTTCCATTAATTGTAATGTGTGCCCCATCTGCTTTACCATATCGTAATTTTCTATAGAGATTGTTTTGCTTTATTGTCTTTAACTCTGAATCCACAAAGTTCAGTTTAATCTTCAAGTGCTCATCTTGTTTTCTGAAATCTTATATGCCTATGGAACCTTTTGTTCTAAAATCTCATGATCTCTATTTTTTCATGATAAATTTTATTTTTTAGACTTTACAATAGATCTTAAATGGTCTATGCCTAGAATTCAGGTATGGGATTCCCAATTTCGGGCATTTGGTAACCTTTATATCAAATTCCCATAATTGGGAATGTGTATGAAATTAAAAAATTTCAGTAATTCAAAATTTATTTGGATTGTAATGTTTAGTGTTTTGCTTGTTTCGTTATCTGGTTTTTCTCAAAACATTGATGCCGATACTCCAATGAAATCAAAATTGATTACAAAAAATCTTCATGTTGATAAAATCATCACTCAGGCATTTTGGAATATTTTACCTAATGATACATTAAACATCAACTTAGTAAATGGTGATTTACTAACTAACGAACAACATGATGCAGTAATGCATGCAATAACTTCAATGGATTCTATTGAATTACCTGATAATTTAGTAAACGATGATAACTCTGATTCAAAATCAATATACTATTTGGGTTGGGCTGGTGCAATGACTGAAGCACAAAAAGATAACACTGGTGAAACCATTCCTTCTAATTATAACATAGTTCAATCATCAACTGGAAATGCTGATATTATAATTCAGTTTGAAAAAGAATTAAATTCTAATGGTTTTACAGGATACACTAGAACTATTTTACAAGATGATGAAATTATCATGTCATATATCAAAATTTATGATACTGATAACTTGTCAATATCTGATTTAACAACAATTGTTCGTCACGAATTTGGACATGCATTAGGACTTGGCCATTCCACTGATGTTGAGGATTTAATGGCTTCAAATATTATCACTAGTGTACCTTACATATCTGAATGCAATGTATCGGATATACAGAATCTATATGATGTAGAATTTAATAATACAGAATGTATGTAAAATATAATTAAATTCTAAATACTTTAATAAATAATATCATGCTTCAAGGCCTATTTTTTTAATCATTTCTTGATCTTTTTTAGCTTCATTACCGCCCATTGTAAGATATCCTGCGGTGATTATACCATTTGCTCCACTTTGTAATAATTCCTCCCCTGAGTCATTTAGATTTGTTTCTCTACCTCCTGATATTTTGATAACTGATTCTGGTAAAAGAAATCTAATCACTGCAAATATTCTGATAATTTCAGAATTTGGTAAATCTGCTTGTAACTCTAGTGGTGTTCCTGGTACTGGAACTAGTATGTTGATTGTAACTTCTTCTGGATATAGTCTAGCTAATTCTAATGTTAATTCTAATCTTTGTTCTCTTGTTTCCCCTAACCCGATAATCCCGCCAGTGCATAATTCTAAACCTGCATCTCTTGCAATGCCTAGTGTTTTCAATCTATCATCGTATGTGTGAGTTGTACATATTTCTGAGAATTTTGATCTTGCAGTTTCTAGATTATGATTATATCTTTTTACTTTGAGTTCTTTTAGTTTTGTTGCTTGTTGAATAGTAAGAAATCCTAAACTACATTCTACACTAATTCCTACTTTATCATTAATTTCTGTAATAATTTTACACACCTTTTGAAAATCTGTAGTTGATGGCTCTCTCCATGCTGCAACTAAACAATATGATTCTGCCCCTTCTTCTTTTGCTTTTTGAGCTTTAGTAACTACTTCTTCTGGTGTTGGTAACTGATACGATTCTATCCCTGTATCAAAAAATGCTGATTGTCCACAAAATGTACAGTCTTCACTACATGCATTTTTTTTAATATTGTTTAATTGTTCTACATCCACTTTGTCCCCATTGAAATCTCGAGTAATTTCATTTGCACATTTTGCTAAATCTTTAAGATTTTCTTCTGGAATGTTTAGTAATTTTTTTGCATCTTCTGCTGATATGTGATTTCCTGAAAATACATTTTCTTGACACTCTTTGATAAATTCTAGAGTACTCATGGTTGTTTTAGATTATTTCCATTTATAACAATAATGGAAAGGTTAACCCTGAAGATTTAGGGGGTTAACAGTTAGATTACCTTTGATTTTGCAGCTTTGATTGTTCTAATTGTTTTGTTTAGGAGTAAATTTAGATCTTTTTCTGATATTGCTAATGGTGGAACAAGCATGACTATGTTTCCTAAAGTTCGAAGATAGATTTCTTGTTTTTTACCCTCTTCAAAAAATATTTTATTTATTGATTTTTTGGGATGAATTGGAGTTTTTTTTGCCTTGTTTGTGACTATCTCAATTCCCATAAGCATTCCCTTATGTCTAATGTCTCCAACAATGTCTATTTCTGAAATCTCACCATAGAATTTTTCAAATACTTTAGATGTTTTTTGAATTTTTTTAATCAAATTGTTTTTTTGATACATTTTGAGATTCTCATTTGCAACAGCTGCTGCAATTGGATTACCAGTGTACGTGTGACCATGAAAGAGATGCTTCCAATCATTAAACTCTCCTGAAAAAGAATCATAAATTTTTTTGCTTGCAAGCGTTGCAGCCATTGTTAGATACCCTCCCGTTAGCATTTTTCCATATGCTACAATATCTGGAATACTTTTTTGTTCTTCATACTGAATCATAGAGCCCAATCTACCAAATCCTGTTGCAATCTCATCTAAAACAAATAGTACATTATACTTTTTACATAATTGATTAATCTTTTTTTGAAATCCTTTTGGATGAATTATTACTCCACCTGCAACTTGTGCGCCACTTTCCATTACAAAAGCTGCAATGTTGTTATTTTTTGAGAATCTCTTTTCAATTTTCTCTAGACAATTATTTTGATGGTCTGTTAAAGTTAGTCCTTTTGGTAATCTGTATTTATTTGGAACTGGGAATTGTATTGTTGGGAATAATTGTTTTTTAAATTTGCCAAAAAATTCTGGAACATATCCTACTGACATTGCACCAAACGTATCCCCGTGATATCCATTTTCTAGAGTTGCAATTTCTGTTTTCTTTTTATCTCCAATATTTTTCCAATATTGTAATGCCATTTTGATTGCAATCTCCATTGCAGATGATCCATTATCTGAATAGAATACCTTGTGCATTCCGGGAGATATCTTCACTAACTTTTCTGCTAATTGTTCTGCAGGCTCGTTTGTGAGGTTAAACATGGATGAATGTTGTAGTTTTTTGCTTTGATCAGTAATCGCTTTTACTAGTTGAGGATTAGAATGCCCCCATACATTACACCACATTGATGCAACTCCATCAAGTAGTTTATTCCCCTTTGAATCAATTAACCACATTCCTTTACCTCTGGTAATTTTATCAAAGGAATCCCACTCTTTCATCTGAGTGTTTGGGTGCCAAACAGAACTTTTCAACTGATTTTGTATAGTTTCAGATCTTAATAATTAACCGATGAGTTAATCAATGAATAATTTTGAATCTATTATGTTGCAATCTCTTTTCATTACGGGAACTGATACTGATGTTGGAAAAACATACATCACAGCAGGACTTGGTGTTGTCCTTCGAAAGATTGGGGTTGATGTTGGTGTGATGAAGCCATTTGCAGCAGGTATTGCTGAAAAAAAGGGCTACAAATCAGAAGACATTAAGATTTTATCACGTGCTGCACATGTGTGTGATCCTGAAAGTTTGGTAAATCCACAATTCTTTCCAATTCCTGCATCTCCATACACTGCATGGAAGAAACTAAAAATAAAACCCAAAGTTTCTACCGTTCTATCTAGTTTTAAAAAATTATCCAAACTACACGATATGTTGCTAGTGGAGGGGATGGGTGGAATTATGACTCCCATCCTCAAAGATTACTACATTACAAATTTGATTAAAGAAATGAAAATTCCCACAGTAATTGTCACTCGTAGTAAAATTGGAACTGTTAATCATACTATAATGACTGTAAAGATGTGTGAGAAATATAAAATTCCAATTAAAGGAATTATAATTAATGATTTTGATGACGGTTACCCTGCCAAAGATCTTACACGAGATTTACAAAACCTTACATGTGTACCTGTTTTAGGCTCAATTCCATTCATCAAAGACATGAGTGATGCATCATTGAATCGCATATTCAAAAAGAATATTGATTTTAAATTATTATTAGATTCTTAAAATTTTGAATTTACTTGTACCGTGAACATTACTAAATTGTGCAATTTCAAAAATTATTTTTGAAAATGAATTATTTTCTTTAGATAAAACAAAAGTTTTCTTCTCTAGGGGGATGTTTTCTGATAAAACTATCCAAATATTTTCTTTATTGGGTTGAATTTTTTCTAACTGTGTGATTTTATCTGTAATAATTTTTTTATCGGATGATTTTGGAATGCATACTAGCAAAGTTTTCTTTGAGTCTTTTTCTAAGGTCTTTGTATCTGGAATCACAATGTCTAGTTGATTTCCATCATACTCTATTTTTCTTTGACTTGTAATTAGGGCATTTGTAAGTAGATGGTGTAATAATCCTGTAGCTAATACACCTACTACCTCATCTTTTTCCCCCATGGTTAGAATTTTATCATAACAATTTTTTGTTATCTCTTCAATGATTTGATCAAATTTCTTTTCAACAATTAGTTTGGGAATTGTTTGAGAGTTTTTGATATATTCAAACAAGTAATCCTTTACTGGATTTGCCTCTTCATCCATTATTCGTTATAGACGTAACGTCTTTCACCTCTAGATTCTGTTTTAGTATCTATATTTACTAGAACAAATTCTTTCTTTGAATGCACCATTGATTCTTCTATAGCTAGTTTGTTTTCATGCAATTCCTCATATTCTGCCCATGTCAATCTTTTTCGTTGACCAATCTCTGATTCCAAATTCATATCCTTTACAATTTCTTTGTAGCCTGGTTGTACAACACCACTGAACACCATTGCACTACTTCCACTTCCGTAAGAGCCAAATCCTATTCTTTTTCCTTCTAAATCAATTCCTTTTTGATATTCAAATTCTAAACTGCTTCTAAATCCCAAGTATAGTGATGCAGTATACAAGTTACCAATCATAGTTGATGCAATTAATGAACTGGATAATTTTGATTCGAAAACTTCTTGATACTCTTGAGTTTTTGTAAATAGTTTAGTAAATTCATGGTCTTTTGCCATAAATTCTTCATCACCTAATACTGATTCAATTGTTCCACGTGGGTCTTTAGGAATTGGTTCCTCCATTCCAATCTCTTGTAATATTTTCTTCCATCTTGGGAGTTGTCTCCATTCATGTCGTACTAAATATGCTAAAGCTTTCTTTCCCATGTTACTATATGGCAAATGCATGTTGATGTAATCCATGTGGTCTAAAATTGTTTCACCTTCTTCCATTTTGACTAATCCTGATGAAACGACCTTTTTCTTGTATGATTCTAGTGCTTTTCTAACTTGAATCATGTATAGTAAATTGGAATATTGGCCGTGAACAATTGGTGTTTCTTTTCCAAATGGTCTGTAAAAGTCATATTCGTCTTTAATTGATGTAGATGTGACTTTAGGATCAAATGCTAGTAATCTTGGGTTATCATTAAGAAGCATTACAACTGCCCCTGCACCTTGAGTCATTTCTCCACTGGACCCCATATCGTATTTTGCAATATCTGAAACTACAACAAGGGCGTGTTTTCCTTCTGCTTCCCCTGCTCTAATCCAATTGGTATTATCATAAAGTGCATACGACCCACTAACACACGCAAATTTTGTTTCAACTCCTCCACAATGCTCAAATGAACCTTGACCATACACTTGCTCTAGCATTCCAATTACATAGGAATTCATTGCCTTTGATTCATCAAATGCTGATTCAGTTGAAATGTATAATCTACCAATGTCATCTGGTGAAAGTTTATTCTTTTGCATAATTCGTAAACATGCATTTGCTGCAAGACAAGCTGGGTCTTGATTAGCATCAACAATTGACATTTGTGAAACTCCTAGACCTTTTTGTAATTTTACTGGGTCTAATCCTCTATTCTCTGCAAAATCTGCAGCATCAATATACAATCTTGGTATGTAAATTGCAATGTCATCTATCCCTGCTGTCATAAGCTTGCTCTCGAAAATTCATTAATAAGGATATTGGGTAAATTCTAACTAACTAGGAAGGGAATTTTAGTAAATTTTTTAATAAATTATGAATAAACTGATCGCAATTTACTATTTTTGTAATTCATTTTCAAAAACTTTCTCAAATGTGTCATAAGGCTGTGCTCCAAAAAGTTTAGTAGTTTTTCCATCAGACCCAATTACAAAAAATGCAGGTGTTCCAGTTATTCCCAAACTTTTTGCATCTTCATTACTTGCAAGAATTGTTTGTGAGTGAGGTCCATCCAACATGCATTGAGTCCACACATCCATGTCTAGTCCAATTTCGTTAGCAAATTTTCCAAGATTTTCTGATGATGCCCAACCGTTATTTTCTCCAGTCCAATTGGAATACAAAATATCATGATATTCCCAAAACAATCCTTGATCTTTTGCACAATGAGCTCCATGTGAAGCACTGACTGAATCAGGACCTATGATGTTGTAGTCTTTGAAAATTATCTTGACTTTCCCTGTTTCAACATAGTTTTTCAAAATATCACCTTCAGTTGAATGAAAGAAAACATTACAGAAATGACATTGATAGTCCCCAAATTCAATTAATGTGACTGGTGCCGAAGGGTTTCCAAGTAATGGTGAACCATTTGCCAAAAATGTATTCATGGTGATTTTTGCCGGACCTACCTGTTGAACTGTTGGTGCTGGCTCTATCACAAGTTCCGTTTGACTTGAAATGCCATTAAATCCTACAAAAGCAATAATTATTGCAATGGATGCAATTGCTGCGCCTATTGCTAGTGAGGGACCATGAATCAATATGTTTGAAAATTATTTTGATACATTTAGTCTTTTGTTCTAAAGCACACCATCTGTTGGAATGTTGATTAAAGTAAATACTTGAAATATTTTTGATAGATTAGAACTTTCATTTTATGAATTTATTATAATTGTTAATATTATCTTTCATAGAATTCTACAGGGTGAGTAAATTGCCTGTTATGATCTACTTCTATCCAAAATTTTTCTTCATCAATATTTTTTCCTTCATTAATCCACGTATTTAGAATTTTTTGCATAAACATTTGAGTACTGTCATCAATTTGAGGTCTACTTCCAGTTTCACTCTCTATTCTATCTCGTTCTTCCTTGAATTTTTTTAATAATTCTTTAAGTTGTTTTCCATTTAATTGTGCAGCTTTATCTCTTTTTGCAGATTGAATATTTTTTCTAAAATTTGATAAAATACCCATTACTGAAATTTTATGATTCTGTGATTAAAGGGTTACAAACACAAGGATGAATGCAACTACAACTATTGCTATGGATATTTTCATAAATGCTGACATGTCTTTGATTAAATTATTGCAATTATTATTCTTTTAAGCATCATATTTTTGGTAAATTGCCTGTTTTATCTAAATTTGATTTACAAACTTTACAGTAAAGTCTTATCTCTTTTGATGGAAATTCAGTTCCACAGTTTTTACAAGTAAAAAATTCAACATCATCCATATTTTCATTAACAGTATAATGAACTTAAGCGTATTGTAGGCCTGATATTGTATTATCTTGCAGGTCTTTTAAAACCAGGTCCTATTAGGCAATTTGATGCAGAAGAGTTTTCAAATCTTCTATCATATGACTCGGTTTTTGATTTATCTGCATTTGAAACAAGTTCAATTTTGTAAACTTTTTCAAGTATCCTCGATGTACTGATAATGTTAGTTGAAGGGAGAATGTTTAATGGTGAAATTTTCTTTTTATTTCTATTTCTTGGTTTATCAGGATCCGTTGGATTTTTTTGTGTCCATGTAATATTATTAACATCTGCTGAAGATGATCTTTTTTTATTGTAATCTCCCAATGATCTTATCATAGTTCTCAATGATTTTGCCATAATTCAAGATAAAATGTTCAAAACATAAGCGTATTGATTTCTTTTTAATTCATTTTCTGTTTTCATTAACTTGGTTAATTATTGACTGCATACAGTCATGACAAATCATAGATTTTTCAGTCATTTTACGTATTAACTCATGATTTTGTAATTCTGAATCATATGTTGCAGCAATGACTATTTTATTGCTCCATACTTCAAAATCCTCTTTCTTTTTTGAACAAACTAAACAATCCATGATTTTTAGAATTTCCATATCTACTTTAACGTGTTTATCCCTAAACTAATCAAAGTAAATTGAATAATATCTCATTTATTTTTCAAACTTTTGGAATTTAGAAGAAGAAATTGATAATTACATAAGCTCCAATCACAAACATTACACCTAGCCCGCCAAGCAATCCTACCTTCATTGATTGAGGTAATCTTTCTAAATCCATGAATTTTTTACAACGATTGTGAACTTAAGTATTCTAAATATTCGTATTAAGACATGATTATCAAAGAAGGGGATGTGAAACGTATTAGATGCCCTGATTGTAAGAGGGTAAAAAATGCCACATTGATTCATGCAAGAAAAAGCCATACAAAAAGAAGTCATGGTTTGAATATTACAAAAGTGGATACATTTACCCTACAATACAGCATGGAGAAACATCAACGAGGCACTAAATCTTGTATTGGTTCTGATAAAGTCGAATCACAACAGCATGATGGAAAAATTAACATCACCTTTTAGGTATCAAATTACCTGTCTGTAACACAAGTCATATGTGACATTAAACAATAACTGAAATTTCGATAATAATTTTGAACTTGATCTTATTGAAGTGTAAATCTATGATGAGGAATAATTTAACCCATAACTTCTAAATTCAAAAATAGACTTTCTTAATGTATCCATATCTACATTAAATTCAATATTTGTTGGATTACCTTTCTCTAATCCCTCCTTTACCAAATCTACATTTAGTACATCTAATCTATTATTCCAAATTGGTTCCGTCGTTGCCTGATCTGATTTAATAAATCCGGACGTAGCAAACCCATTTGGATATACGGCCTTGATTGAATCAGGTAAATCTTTCAATGCCAAGCGAAATTTAGTTTTATGACTAGTAAATTTATTGGAATAGTCTATGTCATATTTGTTATCAGAATTACGTGCTAATGATTTTAGATAAATTAGTTTTCCATACTCTTCAATTGCATGAGTGAATATTGAATAGATTTCATGGATATGAATATCTGACATATCATAATTTGGACTATTTGGATCACCTACACACGTGTAAAGGAAATCTAACATTCTTGCAACGTTCCCGCGAATTTTTGTTTGTGCATCTGTCATTTGTTTTTCTGTAATTGTAATAATGGTAAGTGATAACATTAGAAATAGCGAACTAATGAAACTATCTAAGTTATGATTAGAGTTTAGAATCTTTGATTACTTCTTTTTAGAGGACCTAATTACAATAAATCAACGTGAACAAACCAGAAGATATGAACCAAATTGTCTTGATGAAATTTGGTGAACGAGCACCAAAAGAAGAGTGTATAATTTGTGGAATGAAAGCACCCATAATGAATATGAAAAATATTGTGTTTCTAGATATTGAATCAAACAAAAAAGGAGTGTACAGTTATCATGAAAAATGCCTACCAAAACTAACAAAAGACTTTGCAGAATCATTAACAAACGTAAAAAACTCCAATGATTTAATGGATTTAAAAAAATATATTATTTAATAATTTATACTATTTTTCTATAACACTTCAAGATTATTTGGATTTAGAATTTAATTAATTAGGAGCGACTGAATCATCTAAAATGAGATTATTGAATTTCAACTGTATATTTCCATCTTGTAGTTTCAAATGTAATGACATTGAAGAAGAAGAATTCCTAAAACATTTGAATGAAAAACACGATAAAGATATGCTAGATATTTCAAAAAAAGAGAACATGTCGATTAAAGCAGTACAAATGATAACAGTATCTAACTCAAAGGTATTCATTAATTCTGGTTAATACAGAATTTCTGTAATCGTAAAATTAATAATTTTAAGATTTTACCTGTTTATTTTTTCGTCTTGTCCATTCATTAATTATATCAACAAAATTTGAATCAAATTCATTTACTAAATCTATAAACTCGTTTTGTGATATTGATACCCCATCCCCTTTATTATCAATCCAAGTGAGTTGTTCATTTTTAAAATACCGTGCTGAATAACCTAAAACATTACGAAGATGAGTTGGAAATAATTCTTCAAACTCTGCCATTCCCAATTCTTGAGCAAGACTTGTCACTAGTTGATTCAAAGTCATACTTCCTGTTATTCTAATTCTTTTCTTACCTATTCTTTTAGTTGAGTCGATATACTCTTTCAGAATTGTCGTAGTATTTTCAAGATAATTCAAACCATGAAAAATGAAATAATTTGACATCAATCTACTAGTAGATGTCTCATCAATCTTGAATTTTTTTGAAACAAAACTTGAAAGTGTAACCATTTTTTTAGGATCTTGAAAAATATTGTTAAACTCTTGAAACGTTTTAGTTTCTTCTTTACGATTATTGATGATATGTTTTGTAATTTCTGGAAATTTTGAAAAGTCTTTGTAAACTATTAGATTTTTAGCGTCAGCTTTATCAAAAAAATCTTTTATAATTTTCGTCCGTCTATGAGGTGTAATCACAAATTTCCTGTAAGAATTTTGAACTTAAGCGTATGGTTTAGAATCTAAAAGTTGAATCTAAATAAACGGGTCCATCATATCTAATTTATGAAGAAAGTCTTTGTTAATGGATATGGCTCCATTGGAAGCAGAATTGTTTCATTTCTAAAAGATGATCCTGAAATCACTGTTGTAGGTGTTGGAAAATACTCTCCAGATGATAAAGTAAATGAGGCAATATCAAAAGGACTTGAGGTATATGTTCCTGAATCACGATTAGATGTTTTTTCAAATTATAAAATTTCTGGCTCTATAGAATCGGCATTAGATGAATCTGATTTCGTTATTGATGCAGTACCTGAAGGACAGGGGTATAAAAATAAAAAAAATCTTTACGAGCCAAAAAATATCTCTGCAATTTATCAGGGTGGTGAATCTACAATTGGCTCTGAGGCAGTATCTGATTTATTATTTAATTCTAGAGCAAACTATGATTCTGCATTGGGCAAACAACACGTGATGCAAGGTAGTTGTAATGTTACTGGAATGGGGAAAATTTTAGAACCATTACGTGGTAAATTTGGTGATCAATTAGTTAGATTTGATGTAACACTTGTGAGACGATGGGCAGACCTTGAACAAACAGAAAAAAAACTCTCAGACACTATAGAAATGACTGAAAAACCTCACCATGGTGATGATGTTAAACTGTACTTTGGAAAAGATGCACCACTTTATGTTCGTGCAATCAAAGTTCCCACAAGACAAATGCACTTGCACATTATGGATATTAGATTCAAAAATACTGCACCAAAACCTTCTGAAATTCATGATATTTTTACAAATGAATTTGGTGTTGCTACTTTATGGACTGCAAAGGGCACAAAAGATGTGAGGGATTATGCTCAAAATATGGGATTTAATTTTACTGATACAAACATGGTTCACATTCATGCAAACATGACTACATCAATTGGTGATACTGTACAAATGATGTATTCGGATGATCAAACAGGAATTGTTATTCCTGAAAACCACATGTTAATGCAAGCAATGTTGTTTGAAAAATCTTACAAAGAAGCATTTGCCCATACTGAATCAATATTTCACATGGCTGAAAAGAAACAAAAGTTACAAGAACACTTTGCTAAAAAATAATATTATTTTCTAATTTTCTCTATTCTTATTTTTTCTGGAATATTTTTTGTTACTTTTTCAACTACTATTCTTATATCTTCAATTTCTAATTTATCTCCCTCTTGTGGAATGTCTTGCAATCTCTCATGAAGTAAGCCGTTTAGTGTACTGTAATCATCGCCTTCAGGTAAATCTGATTTAAAAATACTATTGATCTTTTCAATTTCAATATCTCCGTTAGTTTCAATTGTATCTTTATCAATCACATAATGGTCTACTTTGGCTGGTGCATCTGTCTCATCCTCAATATCTCCAATTATCTCCTCAATTAGATCCTCTAATGTGACTAACCCTTCAACACCACTATGTTCATCAATTACTATGGCGAGATGGGTTTTCCTACCTTTCATTTCTTTTAGTAATGAGCTCACTGTTTTTTCTTGAGATACAAATACTGGATTTCTTGAAATTTGCTTTAATGTTTTCATTTTATTATCTGATTCTAATTCTTTGAGAATATCTTTAACATGAATAAATCCAACAATATCGTCATTTGTCTCTCCAAAAATTGGTATTCTTGAATGAACATTTTGATTAATCAATGGTAATGCTTCAAACAATAGCATTTTTGCAGGGAGTGTGAACATTTTAGTTCTTGGAGTCATTACCGTTCGAATTACTGTATCATCAAATTCCAATGCACCGTGAACAAGATCACTTTCATCTTTTTCTAATGCTTTATCAGCTAAACCTTGTTCAACAATTCCCTTGATTTCCTCTTCTGTGATTAGAGGTGAAGTATCACTACTACCAGTTAGTTTTACCATACTTTTTGTAATAATTTCAAATAATTTCACTATTGGCCATAACACATAACTAAACACAAGTAACACACGTGCAAATCGTAAAGCAACTTTTGTAGCATTTGCGTTACAATATGTTTTTGGAGTAATTTCGCCAAAAACTAATATCAAAAATGTCATTATTCCAACTGCAATTCCTAAACCATCATTTCCAAATAATCTAATTGCTAAACTTGTTGCAAGAGCTGACGCACCAACATTTACCAGGTTATTGCCAAGATTTACACTTGACATCATCCAACTTGGGTTTTGTTTTAATTTAAAGAGGGCCTCTGATCCTTTTACTTTTTGTTTTCTTAATTGATTTACTTTAGAATTTCTTGTACCCACTAAAGCTACTTCTAGACCGCTGAAAAATCCAGAAAATCCAATAAGAACACCCAATATTGCAATCTCAATCCACAACTCTACCATGATATTCTCGCAGAAGGATTTTTAGAATAATTATAACAAATACACATTTAGTTTTTTAGCACCATCTTTTGGTTGTATTTTTTTTGTAAAGCATGGATTTAAAGTTAAAGATGAAGCCATTCTGAGCCTAATTAAGGCTAATTTCTAGGTGGAATTGCAAATTTATTCTCAGGGTTTTTGTGATAATCCACAGGTATCATGGCGTCTTTTTGTCTACCTGTAAGAATTCCTACAACAACATCGTCTTTTTTTATTGTTCCCTCATTAACCAATTTTTTAATCCCTACTACAGTTGCCCCAGATGCCATTTCACAGTCAAAACCGTTTAATCCAACAACTGACATACCGTCTAGCATTTCAGAATCTGTCACTGTTGTTACTACTCCATTAGTAAATTCTAATGCACGTAACCCTTTCAAAATATTTGCAGGTCTACCAATTTGAATTGCAGTAGCTTTTGTTTTTGGTTTCAATCCTTCTTTATCTAAATGATCATAATATCTTGAAATTAATTCTACGTTTGGATTACCTTTATTCCATCGTAACTTTTCATTTTCAAATTCACCATTATACAAATCAGATAATGTACTTGCACCTTCAGAATTAATTACAGCAATTCTTGGAATTTTTTCAATCCATCCCCATTCATACAATTCCATTAATGCTTTACCACAGCTAGAAGTATTTCCCAAAGCCCCACCAGGATAAACAATCCAATCTGGTACTTTCCAATTTAAATATTCTAAAGCTCTGAATGGAATTGTTTTTTGTCCCTCAATTCTAAAAGGATTTATAGAATTTACTGTATATCCATCATGATTTTGTGCATCATCCAATGATTGTTTTAATGCATCATCAAAGTTACCATCGACTTCTATAATCTGTGCTCCAAATTGATATGCTTGACTAAGTTTACCTGGAGCAATTTGACCAGCTGGGATGTATACATCACAGTTTATCCCTTCGTTTGCTGCAAACATTCCTGCTGCTGCAGATGTATTTCCAGTTGATGCACAAACAATTTTCTTTGCACCTACCATTTTTGCATGAGTTACAGCAGTTGCCATCCCATTATCTTTGAATGATCCACTTGGATTGTATCCTTCAGGCTGCAACCATAAATTATTATTTGGAATTCCAATAAATTCTGCAGCTTTTGACATTCGATATGGTTTAGACTGTCTTCCTTCTGCACCATCAAGTGAGACTAGATATTTTGAACATTCTTCTAGATTTTCAGTATCTATTTGACAAAAATTTAATAATTCTCTAAATCTCCAAACTCCACTCTCATTGAATATACTCCCTTCAGAATTTCGTCTTTTGTAAAAAACTTCTTTCAGTGATGATGGGGGTTTATTTTTATATTTTACATCTAACAAGTGACCTTTCTCACATTGAACATTTGTATTTTCAATTGAGTATTCTAATCCACATTTTGGATCAATACATTTGAGATAGGCGTCACCTTTCATATGATTACCGATAACCAGTGATAATTTAAAGGAAATACTGTAAAAATTATTTGAGTTAATCGGTTTTTGATAAACTTTAGATTAGATGTATTTCGATTCTATTTGTGGTTACTTATAACGAACATCTAAAGAAAATCCTTTCACAAACACTTGATTCGTATAATACCCTTAAAGAAATTCAAGATAAATCAGGAGATCTTGATCACATTAAGAAAGAAATGCTAAAAATCAATGGCTTTCTTAAAGTGGCTACAAACAATATTGATGAGTATAAAATAACATTGTCTGATTTTAAAAAATTAAAATCAAAATTTGAACATTATTTAGAAAATTATTTTTTTGAAAAAGAGATTGAAACTATGGCTCCGTTATATTCAGATGATATCCACAGAGTAAAAAATATGAGATTAAAAATAATTGAAGCGCTAGAAGATAAAAAAATGATGGAAAGTGTAGGGGATTTAATAGAAAAACTATGACTAAAGAAAAAAAATGCATCTTGTGTGGTTGTCGTGATCATAAACTTTTGGGGTGTAATCGGCACATCTCAAAAAAATGTAGTTGTTATGATAAGGATGATTAATTTAAAATAATTACTTTGGTTTAGGGCCTGATCTTTCATGAAAATTTAAACAACACTTGCATTCTTTTTCACGACATTCTGCTTCACTATGATGTCCACAAATTCCACATTCACAACTATTTGACATGATTTTGATTATTTGATTTAGAATATAATTTATCCTCCTATTTTTGATGAGTTTTAGGTCAAAACAAGATTATTTTTTAGATTTTGACTTTTTTACAGGCTTATCTTCTAATTCTTTTTTGATTTCATCTGCCTTATGGTCTACTGCTTTAATGATTTCTTGAATAATTCCATCTAAATCACTATCTTCAGCTTCTGGTTCTGTAGTACTGGCAATTTCCGTAATTGTATTTGATATCTCAGAACTTACATCTTCAAAGCTTTCAGGATCTTCATATGCTGCATTGTAGAGGTCTTTTAGATTATTTACATGACCTATTACTGCATCAGTTAGTGCTATTGTATAATCAGTTCCATTCACTTTGAATTCTTTTGAACTCATATTGTATTTTCAATATCTTTTGTTTATAATGTTTTCAGCTAAATTGTTCACATGTTTGATTGATGATCAAAATATTATGTAATCTAGCGCTGAAGCATCACTGATTAATCTAGTGTGTTTTGAACCTACCACATAACCATTCTTGATATCTTCTACTGGGATCCATCTATTTGTTGAAGAATAATGTCTTTTTTCAGCTAGTTCTCTTTCAATAGATTCGATATCAAATTCACCTTCTTCAACCTGTTGAGTTGTAAGATGTTTGATAGTTACCATAATTTTTGTAACTTTTACACGATCACCAAATTTCCATTTAAGTACGGGATTTTCATCTGAGACTTCTAATACTTTGATCTTCATCTGTTTTTTTCCAAACGCATCACTACTGATGAGTATTCTTTCATCTGTAAATTCCTCAAAACTTGTTCTTGGATTTACTTCTGCATCTGAAGTTGTCTCCAATAGAGACTCCGTAATTTTTTCACTTGATTCAGTACTTGATTTTTCATCAGACATACCTATACTAGACACCTTATCCTTAAAAACGATTTGAGTAAATAATATGATTAGGCACTAGTTCTCTGTTTTGTTTTAAAAGGCATTTTACATTCCTCTAGAAAAAGTTCTTTTCTAGCACCATCTATTTTTGCAAAGAATTTTCCCTCATACGTACATACACAGTCAGTAATGTCCAGTGATTCATCCCATATTTTGAAATATTCTCTTAATTCACGACTTTCATATTTTCCAATATCTATTCTTTTTTTAGAAAGAAACTTGAATGCCAGAAGTACTTTTCTTTTTTTGTAAAGATCAAAAGTCTTGGTCCAATCTAAACAACGCTCAATTTGATCAAAAGGTACAGGTAATGATGTACTAGTGCCAGATTTTGCCTCTATTGCAAAAAGTGTACTTTCATTCGTATTTACTGCCAATACATCAGGTAATGCTATACTTGGCGAACCTAGTCTGAATGCTCTCCAGTGATCAGAGCCATTGAATCGTTTCACAATAGTATCTTCCCAGTGATACCCTCGTTGTCTTCGTAGATTTGCAGATTTTTTGTTATCTTTATTGATTTGAGAGGTGGTTCTTTCTTCTTGAATTGTAATTGAACCTGACTTTCTTTTCAACACCATATTTTATCTTCTAATGTATAGTAAAGAAGGTAATTAGACAATAACCTGTTAAAAAATACGGCTAACAGATCATTTTATTTGATTAATTTACGTTTATGATATTATGAAATTTAACATTTAAGTAAGAATTTCTTAAAAAAATTAAATTGTCTGAATCAATTATTGAAAAACTCTTGGAACAACGTGATACATATCTGAATACTCTAAAACATCTAGATTTTGAACTAGCCATTGATGATGACTCAGATGTTGAAAAAATAGAAAAACTCAAAATCGTCACCATTGATCAAATTAAAAAAGTAGAGCAAGAAATTGCATTTCTTTATTCAAAAAATCCAAAATAAGCATTGAGTTTATCAAGCCCATAACATTATTTTATTTATGCTGGATGTATTGGTAGAGAATTTAGTTCAAATCAAGCAAGAGTTTGCAAAAAAATACACAGGTAATGCCCACATACAAGAAGTATTACCAAAAAACACATCATCTAAATTTCCTATGGGTGAAAAATATTTGAAACAGTTACATAATTTTATGAAAACAAACCCAATTTACTTTAATTTTTATGAACAGCAGATTTTAGATGTGGACTGTATTGTCTATGAGGGAGACATTAATCAATATTGGTTAAACAGTATCAAGCATGGTTCTAGTTGTCAGCCATTTTATCCTACTTGGGTAATGTCTGCTTTTATTATGACTCGCGTAGCACAAGAATTAGGGTATTTAGAATTAGTGGATATTGGTTCAGGAGATGGTAGAATTGCATATTGTGGAAACATTATTGGATTAAACTCTCACAGCATTGAAATCGATGATGTGTTAGTTGAATTACAAAATACACTTTGTGAATCCACTCATCAAGACTTTAACCCATTATGTCACGATGCATTAGAGTTTGATTATTCGTCGTTGAATCTAAAAAAACCTATATTTTTTATCGGTGGTCTTGCTCAGATGGGGGGCGATGTTTTAGCTACTAGTATAATTGATAAAATTAATTCAATTACAAATTTGAAAAATGAAACAGGAGTTGTATTTGCGGGAACTCACACTAAACGTCAGTTATCAGGTAATTTAGAAAACGGTGGATGGAGTTCTCTAATCGAAAAACATAATTTGAAAGTAATTGACACTGTCTCATTACCTACAATTTGGACATTTGATCAAGATGTTGAAACACCATACATCTTTACAGAATTCAAATGACGTGGAAAAAGTAATTTCCATCATTAATACCACATTTTGATATTTTTACTTTTTGTCCGATTATCGGGATTTTAGAAATATTTGCAATTATCTTAATTGTATTTTCAAATTCTACCAGGCAGAAATACTGTTCATTTTGTCGTGAAAATTCCATAATTTTACCCTCAAAAGGCCCTTCTTTTAGAGAAACTGTCCCAAAACAATGATTACAAAATTCTGCAGGGGGCCAAACAATTTTTTTACATTCAGCACATTCTGGAATAAAGAATATCCCTTCATTTAATTTTGATTCAAAACTCATGTCTCTAAAACCAACACTGTTGAAGATGTAGCAGCAGCTGACATGTTATGAACTAGTCCCACTTTAGGATTGTCAACTTGTCGTTTACCTGCATTTGATTGAAGTTGCTGTGTAATTTCTATTGTTTGCGCTATTCCAGTTGCACCTAATGGGTGGCCTGAACCAATTAGTCCACCACGAGGATTTATTTTAAAATTATTTGTATCATGTAGTTCATTTATCATATCCATACCATGCCCCTCAACTGAAAATCTGAGAGATTCTAATGCCATTGGTTCACAAACAGAAAATGCATCATGTATTTCTGCAACATCAATGTCTTTAGAATTTTTATTTGCCATTTTTAATGCTGTTTGACCTGCTAGTTTAGTTGACTCCATAGAACTAAATGAACTATTTTTAGTAAAACCTGCAGATGTTGTTTTTTGACCAATCCCCGTAATCCATATTGGTTTGTCAGTCAATTGTTTTGCTTTATCTTCTGATGCTAAAATAATTGATGCACTTCCGGTACATGGTCTTGAGCAATCTAATAATCTAAGATCTTCTGTGAGTTTTTTAGAATTTATCACATCATCTATTGTGTATGTCTTCTTTGATAATGCATTTGGATTCTCTTTTGCTTGTTTATGATTTTTTACAGAAACAATAGCTAGTTGTTCATTTGAAATTGAAAATTTTCGTTTATATGATTTGGCAAATATTGATGCCCAAAAGATCGGATGTTTGTACTCTCCACGAGAGTCATCCCATTCTAATATTTGTCCTGGACTATCATACCTCTCAGCACCTGTTATGAGAATCATGTCTGCAAGACCTGATGCTATGTATGAATATGCCGAAACGATAGAATTTGTGCCTGAATTACATAGACTTTCAATAGTATGGGCTATTTTTGGCTGAATGCCTGCCATTTCTGAGAGAATTGGAGATAGGTATT
>WASW01010509.1_pt1 | contig 43052 bp, 41 predicted proteins | sample 5698521 | NCBI WGS metagenome assembly WASW01 (sample SAMN11175560, study PRJNA528189) | sponge metagenome | isolation source: marine sponge | host: Leucetta | place: Antarctica: Western Antarctic Peninsula, King George Island | collected 2013-01
GTCGTCATTGCGAACGTAGTGAAGCAATCCAGATTCAGCAATACGAATCTTTTAAAAATAGGACGAGCTATAGTAGACGATGCTAAAAAGGTATTTTGAATACTGGACAATTTCTAAATCTGGATCGCCACGCCGCTTTGCGGCTCACGATGACGTGCGGAGAAGTTGTGCTGGCTTTGCTGTTGCTGGTGTCGCCGGCGACGGCTCGCGATGACGTGCGGAGAAGTTGCGTTGGCTTTGCTGTTGCTGGTGTCGCCTGCAACGGCTCGCAATGACGTGCGGAGAAGTTGCGTTGGCTTTGCTGTTGCTGGTGTCGCCTGCAACGGCTCGCGATGACGTGTGGAGAAGTTACGCAAAGGTCTCCTATTTTAAAATAGGAAAAAATATTTATTCTTATACTTCCAAGAAAAAATTGCGTCTACCCCCCCCAGCAGAATTATTTAAATTTATAGCCTTATCAAAAAATTCCACAGAAATACTTTTTAACAAGAACACTCTATTCTCGAAAAAAACTATAATATTTCGTAAGATTCAATGATAATACTTTTCTTCCAATAAATCAGGAGAGTCTCATTGTTGACTGTCGTCACAGCCAAACAAATGAAGTCCATTGATCGATGGACAATTGACGAACTGGGGATACCCGGAGCCGTCTTAATGGAAAATGCGGGCGGTGCAATTGTCAGACAATTACAAAACGTCATTGCTGACTTACCTGCAAAAAAAGTCATTATTTTCTGCGGTAAAGGAAATAATGGGGGAGATGGATTTGTAATCGCCCGACACCTTTTTCAATTGGGGGCAAACGTCACCGTTCTGCTTGCTGGAAAACTTGCAGACTTAAAAGACAATGCAAAAACCAATGCTCTTTCGGCACAAAATATCAATATATCTATACAAGAGTTGAATGCCGAAAACATTAACCGCTTTGATCACAAGTTGCGCCATTCGGACATTATTGTGGATGCCTTATTCGGAACAGGCTTGTCCAAACCTGCAACAGGACTTATGGAAACCGTCATCAACAAAATTAACCAGTATGAAAAGTTTACGGTATCGGTGGATATCAATTCAGGGATAGATGCGGACTCTGGATTATTGATCGGTCCGCATATTTTTTCCGACATAACTTTTGCCCTGGCCTCCATGAAAAATAGTCACCTGCTACACCCCGCAGCTGGAGCGATGAGAAAAGTGGAGCTATTGGACATAGGCATTCCGCAAGAATCATATAGCGAACAAAATATCCAGTCTCATCTTGTCGAAGAAAAGGATATAAAAAGTATTTTTCATTCACGCTCGCCTGATTCACATAAAGGAAATTACGGTCATGTTTTGGTGTTGGCGGGATCGACCGGCAAGAGTGGCGCTGCAGGACTGACGGCTCTTGCTACTTTAAGATCGGGTTGCGGGTTATGCACTCTCGCCTTACCTGAAACATGCCAAAAGGCTTTCGAATTGCACCCTATGGAAGTAATGACCGTTCCACTACCGCAAACGCAGTCGGGTGCGCTGTCGCTAAAAGCTAAATATCCCATATTAAAATTACTGGAAGGAAAGTCTGCCGTTGCCATCGGCCCCGGTCTGACAACAGACCCTGAAACGGTAAGCTTGATCGGTGAGCTTTTGCCCTCTATAGATTGCCCATTGATTCTGGATGCCGATGCTATCAACGCATTTGAAAATAATATCGATTGGCTGGACAAATTGAAATCCGCTATTCTCACACCCCATCCTAAAGAAATGTCGAGGTTGATCGGATTATCCACTCAGGAAATACAAAAAAATAGAATGTATGTGACCACAGAATTCGCTAAAAAGCATTCGACCTTATTACTGTTAAAAGGAGCTCCGAGTCTCATTGGCACCCCTGATGGAAATATATATATCAATCCCACCGGCAATCCGGGTATGGCCACAGGGGGTTCGGGAGATGTTTTAACTGGGATCATCGCAGGTTTAGCAGCACAAAATATTTCACTTCAAAACGCTACCATAGCCGGAGCCTATATTCATGGTCATTCTGGAGACCTGTTTTCCGAAAAAGAAAGTCAAACCAGCTTGATTGCCGGCGACCTGTTAAGATGCCTGCCTGATGCCTTGAAACAGATTTTGCCATGATAAAATCCATCACTCACAATGCAGATGAAACCTTGCAACTCGGAAAATCCCTTGGTTCCAAACTGGTTGCAGGTGATCTTGTTTTACTTTTCGGCGAGTTGGGTGCAGGCAAAACCTGCCTGACACAAGGAATTTGCCTCGGTGCAGGGTTAGATAAAAACACCTATATTCGAAGTCCCACCTTCACTCTCATTAATGAATATCAAGGAGTGGTGCCTATCTTCCATATTGATCTTTATCGTCTTGAGACAGAAGAAGAGATTATGAATTTGGGTTTGGAGGAAATCATTTACAGCAAAGCAATTACCATCATCGAATGGTCTGAAAAATTAATATCAAATAAAAAACCAGACGAGTTCAAGCTTGGTATCCAGGAACGCATTGAAATACATATTTCCAGTAAAGATGAAAACCTGCGCGAATTTACCTTTTCCCCTGTTCTCTTGAGTTCCAGAGAACATCCCATTTTCCCTTTACTTTGATCTTCCCCCTATGGCATTATCATTTAATGGTATGCCATTTGCAGGATGCGTAATTCTTTAAAAATTAACTAGTTAAATGATAAATGTCGTCAGAATTATTTTACTGATCATTGCTTTTGGAGTAATTAGTCTGGCCGGATTTTATTTTTATAAAATCCAAGACAATAAGATCGAAATGGATAACATAAAGATCAAAATAATGGACAAAGGTGTGGATGTGGAAATTGAAAACTTCAAAGTCACCCACGAGGTTAAGGGTAAAAAAGAGTGGATTTTAAAAGCGCGACTGGCTCAAGTCAACAATCAAGAAGATGTAACGCATCTTAAAGATGTTCAGATGATTTTCCCCAAGGGAGACAATCCGCCCTATATAATAACAGCAGAGTCTGGCACCTATCAAAACAGCTCGAAAGATGTTGACCTTGTCGGCCGTGTAAAACTGACGGGAGATGCGCAGTCTTTAGCTGGTAGATTTCAGGCAAATAAAGACGAGACCACACTTTCCAAAACAAATAAATGATAAAAACCTGTATTCGCATATTGACGCTTGCCTTGTGTTTCGCTCTATTAAGCCCTTCCCTTTTGTTTAGCGAGGAAAAAGAGAACAAGGGTCCTATAGAAATCACCTCGGACCGCATGCGTTCTGAAGAGGGTGGTTTGAAAATTATTTTTTCCGGAAATGTTGTGGGTTATTGGGGAGAATTAAAGATAACCTCGAACATCCTTGAGGTCTACAATACTAAGGATAAAAAGGAAACCGAGGAGGTTGTAGCTATTGGGAATGTTTTCATAACTCGTGGTCAAAAACGCGCTAAGGGAGACAAAGCCATTTATTTTGATAAATTGCAGAAAATCATTCTCACAGGAACTCCCAAAGCTACGGCATGGGAGGAAGGAAATATGATCGAAGGCCGTGAAATGATATTCCTTCTGGACAAGGATCAGTTTGTCGCCAACAACAGAGTGCGTATGAAAATTTACCCGAAAGATGAGAATAAGAAAAAAGAGAAAACCTCAAATTCTGAGTAACAATATCAAACTTTCTTTTAAAGAATATTTACTGTGGCTGGCCTGAAAACCCAAAACCTTGTTAAATCATTTCGCTCCCGAAAAGTGGTTAACAGGGTGAGTATTGAAGTCAAACGAGGCGAAATTGTAGGCTTACTGGGGCCTAATGGTGCGGGCAAAACCACTATTTTTTATATGGTGGTGGGGCTTACCCGCCCCGATGAAGGACAGGTAATATTAAATGATGAAGATATTACTCACTTCCCCATGCACAAAAGAGCTAAAAAGGGAGTGAGCTATTTACCGCAGGAACCTTCTGTATTCAGGAAGTTGACCGTTGAAGAAAATATTTTGGCTGTACTGGAATCGCAAAAACTTTCTGCATTTGATCGCAAGAAAAGAGCTAGATATTTACTCAGGGAGATGAACATCCTTCACATCAAAGATTCTATGGCTTACACCCTTTCAGGCGGGGAAAGAAGACGGGTAGAGATCAGCCGTGCACTAGCCACCTCTCCGGTATTTATTCTACTAGACGAACCTTTTGCGGGGATTGACCCCATTGCAGTCTCAGATATTCAATCGATCATTTCGCAATTAAAAAAAAGAGGCATTGGCGTATTGATAACCGATCACAATGTTCGCGAGACCTTAAGCGTCACCGATCGCGCCTATATCATTAACGAAGGTGAAATTATTTCTTCAGGTTCACCTCAGCAGGTTGCTCAGGACGAAAAGGTAAAGCAAATTTACCTAGGCGATCAGTTTTCATTTTAGTCGGAGAAAAAGTTATGGCGATGGAAATGAAAATGAACTTGAAGATGAGCCAGAAGCTGGTTATGACCCCCATGCTTCAGCAGGCCATCAAGCTTCTCCCTCTGGCAAGGCTTGAACTGGCGCAACTGGTGAGACAGAAGATCATAGACAATCCTGTTCTGGAAGAAATACTTGAAGAAGAAGTTGACTCCTTTGACGAAAAAAACAACGATGATGAAGACTCTTTTCCTGAGACCTCACAAGATTCTCAGGAACAAGAAATTGACTGGGATAATTATTTTCAAAATAATGTAGATCAAGGAATGTCTGCCGATAGCCTCGCAGAAAGACCTTCTATTGAAGCCACCTATAAAAAAGAAGCCTCATTATCCGACCATCTGTTTTGGCAATTGAATCTTACAATCGATTCTGATACGGACAAGTTCATTGGTTCCTGCATCATTGGCAATATTCAAAAAGACGGTTACCTCTGCGCTGAATTGTCGGAAATAGCTGAAATCAGCCAAACAGATGAAGCCAATGTCGAAAAGGTTTTAAAGATCATTCAAAAGTTTGAACCTTTAGGGGTGGCGGCTCGTTCTCTGCAAGAATGCCTGATGATCCAAGCTTGGGAGTTGCCCGAGAAAAACCCATTAGTTGAAAAATTAATTGAAAAATATCTAGATCGCCTTGAAGACAGATTTTTGCCAAAAGTTGCCACAGAATTAAAAACAGACCTTGATGAAGTTCTCGATGCTCTCCACATCATAAAAAAATTTACACCCAAACCCGGTATTGCCTTCAATTCAGAAGCTATCGACTATATCGCTCCTGATCTGGTCGTTATAAAAACGGATAAGGGCTATGATGTTTCATTAAATGATGAGGGTGTCCCCGATATTAAAATTAATGCGTTTTACCAGAACCTGTTAAAAACCACTAAAGAAGGACAAACCAAAGAGTACCTGGAAGATAAATATCGCTCTGCACTATGGTTGATTAAAAGTATTGACCAACGCCGTCAGACTATATACAAAGTCGGAAAAAGTATCGTTAAACTGCAAAAAAGCTTTCTGGATCACGGGCTATCCTATCTACAACCCATGGTCTTAAAAGATGTCGCAAAAGATATAGAGATGCACGAATCTACCGTAAGTCGAATTACGACCAATAAATATATTGATACCCCGCAGGGACTTTTCGAATTAAAATTCTTCTTTCATAGTGGGATCAAGTCCTATATAGGCAACAATCTCTCTTCCATAAGGGTAAAGAACATGATTAAAGAAGTGATCACCAAAGAAGATGGCAACAGCCCTCTTACGGATGATCAAATGGTTCAGGTGTTGATGAGAAAAAATGCTAAAATTGCCCGCCGTACCATCACAAAGTATAGGAAAGAGCTGAATATCCCTCCTGCCAGCAAAAGGAAGAAGTTTTTTTGATCAAACCAACCCGCTTTTAATTTACTCAGGATCATTTCCCGTTTAAAATAGTATTAATACGGTACTTTTAGGAGAAGCAAATGAAATTGACTGTGACAGGAATAAAAATTGAGATCACCGATGGCATCCGCAATCACCTGAACGATAAAATGGATAAAACAATTGCTGATCTGGGTGAGGCGGCAGATGTTCATGTGGCACTCTCTGTGGAAAAACACCGCCATTTCGCAGAAATCACCGTGAAGACCAAGGGTTTTACCCTTCATAGTCACGAGGAAACCGATGATCTCTATGCTTCCATGGATAAATCTTTAGAAAAAATGGAAAAGCAAATTCGAAAACACAAGGAAAAAGCAAAAGCCTTGCGAAACAAGCAAAGGTCTCAATCTAAAAATCAAAACCAGGATTAATCCGTAGAAAATAAAATATGAAAATTGATGAAATACTGAAAAAAGAATCTGTAATCGCAGATTTGGTCGGAAAAAACAAATTAGAGATCATCCAAGAAATGACCTCGTGCCTGAAACAAAACAATATAATAAAAGATGACCAGGCCCTATTTGGAACTCTTATGGAACGCGAAAAGCTGGGCAGTACCGGCATTGGCGAAAATGTTGCGATCCCTCACGGGAAATCGGATGAATTAACACAAATCATCACCGTTTTCGCAAGATCTTTAGGGGGTGTCGACTTTGAATCACTGGATCAAAAGCCAGTCCATTTCGTTTGCATGGTCATTGCCCCAGCCCACTCCACAGGCCAGCATCTGAAAGTACTTGCAAGAATTTCACGACTCTTCAAAAACCAGGCATTGCGCGAGGGAATTCTCAAGGCTGAGGACTCCAATGCTATCTATTCCATCCTTTTGGAAGAAGACTCCAAATTTATCTGACGACAATCTTATGAAAGGCATCGCTGTATCCAAAGGGGTAGCCATCGGGAAAGCATATTTGCTGGACCGCTCGAAATTCTGCATTCTCAAACAGACCCTTGAAGAACATGAAGTAGAAAAAGAAATCGAACGGTTTCGCAATGCCATCGAGAAAACAAAATTGCAGATGTCGGATATCAAAAAACGTGCAGAAAAAATCGCCGACAAATATGCCGTTATTCTTGATACCTATATCCTGCTCTTGGATGACGATATTCTGGTTAATGACACCATTGAGAATATCAGGACCCATCACACCAATGCCGAGTGGACCTTAAATCAAACCCTGCAAAACTTTCTCAACCTGTTTGACAATATCAATGATGATTACTTAAAAGGGAAAAAGGATGACCTCGATCTGCTCGTCCAGGCAATACTTCGAAATCTAATCGGCCACTCGCAAGAAACACTATCTGATATCCAGGAACCTGTGATCATCGTTACGCATTCATTAAGCCCCTCCGATACCCTGAGTATGCCGAGAAACTTTATAAAGGGATTAGCCACGGAGACAGGCGGAAAAACATCTCATGTTGGAATATTTGCAGCGGCATTAGGGATTCCCGCAGTCACGGGTATAAAAAACCTCACTTCACAAATCAACTCCGGCGATAACATTGTCGTCGATGGCATTGACGGCGAGGTCATCACTCATCCCAACGATGAAAAAACTGAATATTATTTAAAGAAACAAGAAAATTATCGTAGATATGAGGAACGACTTCTGGCTAACATCCACCAGCGTGCAGAAACTCTGGATGGACACCATATCCACCTTTTAGCAAACATTGAATCCAGTCAGGAAGTCAAAACTTTGCGCAATTTTGGCTCTGAGGGAGTCGGACTTTATCGAACCGAGTTTCTTTATATGTCTGCAAGCAATCTTCCCTGCGAAAAAGAATTGTACGAAAACTTCAAAGCGGTCGCCCAGGAAATGGACGACAAGCCTGTTGTCATTCGGACTCTGGATATTGGTATGGACAAGCAGCTTGCTGGAATCCAGACAAATGATGAAGATAACCCTGCATTGGGATTAAGAGGTATTCGTTTATCTCTGGCGAAACCAGAATTATTTCTGAGTCAACTAAAAGGTATTTTGAGAGCAAGTTTTTATGGCAACGTGAAAATTCTTTATCCGATGGTATCTTCGGTTACAGAAATAATTCAAGCGAACAAATTATTACAAGAAGCAAAAACAGTTTTGAAAGAAGATCAAATTCCATTCGATGACAATATCGAAATCGGTGCCATGATTGAGACACCCGCCGCCGCCATATGCATCGACCACATCCTCGATCATGTTGACTTCGTCAGTATAGGAACAAACGATCTCGTCCAATATACCCTGGCCGTCGACCGGGTTAACGAAACTGTGGCCCATCTTTATCAGCCATTTCACCCTTCGGTAATAAGATCGTTAAAGCAAATTTTTGTCGCCGCAAACAAGGCAGGGAAAAAGGTTTCAATATGTGGCGAGCTGGGTGGAGACCCTATGGCAACGATGCTTTTACTTGGATTAGGCAAACTGGAAGACCTCAGCATGGAACCGCATTCAATCCCTAAAGTTAAAAAAATAATTCGCCTGATTCGTCTGGATGAGGCTCGCCAAATGGCCGATCATGTGTTAAATTTGCATTCTGTAGAAGAAATATCTCGTTTCATTGCTGAAGAAATGCGAACTCGATTTCCAGATGACTTTGACCGAGACTTAAGCTTTCAGGAAAAAATAAAACCTGCCTGATTTGATTCAACCAACCTCATAGACAATTAATCTAATTTAATTATAAAAATATTAAAAGAAGGAATATTTATATGAACCCCGGAATTTTTTTATTTACCTCTGAATCTGTTTCTGAAGGCCATCCTGATAAAATGGCGGACCAAATCTCAGATTCTATTCTCGATGCTATTTTAGTTCAGGATGCCACTGCACGCGTAGCTTGCGAAACTATGATAACAACGGGGTTTGTGATCATCGCCGGAGAAGTTTCTACAAATTGTTATGTAGAAATGCCGAAAATTATTCGTAACACAATAAAAAATATTGGTTACACCCAGTCAGATATGGGATTCGACTACGAAACATGCGGCATTCAGGTAGCGCTCGATGAACAATCCAAAGACATTGCCCGTGGAGTCAATGACGATAAGCATGAGCAAGGCGCAGGCGATCAGGGGATGATGTTTGGCTATGCCAGCAATGAAACTCCTGAGCTTATGCCAATGCCTGTAATGTACGCCCATAAACTGGTGAAAAAACTTGCAGACGTACGGAAAAAAGGCACCCTTCCCTACCTTCGTCCTGATAGCAAATCGCAAGTGTCGGTCAGGTACGAAAATAATAAACCCGTGTGTGTTGAAACGGTTGTTATTTCTACTCAACACGATCCCAGTGTCACGACCAAACAAATCAAAGCCGATGTTACCGAAATGGTCATCAACAAAATCATCCCGAAAAAATTACAGCATAAAAAGATAAAGATCCATGTCAACCCTACAGGTCGCTTTGTTGTCGGTGGGCCTCATGGAGACTGTGGATTGACTGGCAGAAAAATTATTGTAGATACCTATGGCGGGTTTTCCCGGCATGGAGGTGGAGCATTCTCAGGAAAAGACCCCTCCAAGGTAGACCGGTCTGCCGCCTATATGGCTCGCTATATTGCAAAAAATCTGGTGGCCGCTAACGTAGCCGGACGTTGTGAAGTCCAACTCGCTTATGCGATTGGTGTTGCCGACCCTGTTTCAGTATGCATCGAAACGTTTGGCACTCATAATGTTGACCCTGGAATCCTGGAAAATCTGGTGCGTTCGCATTTCAACCTCAAGCCTGCGGGCATAGTAAAAACCCTGGACCTGCTAAAACCCCGTTACCTGCCTTCGGCAGCCTATGGACATTTTGGTAGAAACGAAGCATCGTTCACATGGGAAAAAACAGACAAAGCCAAGGCTATTAGAAAAGATGCAGGGCTTTAATCAGGAACTACAAAGTTATACTTCAGCGTCGCCTTCAGGCGGTGCCGAAGACGACCTCTTTAATTTTATTTCCTAAAGATTCGGACTTAACCAGCTTTACAGTACATTCTTTGATACCTGCTGCAACGGCTTCAACAAATTTTTCGTATTCTTTTTCAGCAGTGATCAGCAGAAAAAGAATGAGCTTGCGGTCCTTAGCTAGCTCTTTAAACAAATCAAGACCGACCCTATTTGGCATATGCCAGTCCGATATGATGAGGAGTTTCCGTTTCACTTCTTCAAGGGTGGCCCGGTCATCTTCCGCGAGAACCACATTAAAATACCAAAAATCTTTATTACCAAATATATATTTCCGTATAAACTTTTCCATGGCGTTTGAGAACACCGAAAACGAGGGTTTTACCCGAAGCACCGCGACCTCTTCTGCCTTTAATCCGCAGGACTCCGAAGTAACTTCGATTTCTCCAAAAAAAGGCGATGGGGTTTCACAAAATTGGGCGATACGTTCGCCGATGGCACGAAGATAACGATTGACCGATTTGCAGTTAAGAGCAACAAGTTTAGTAATCTGAGAGGTGTCCAACTCCACGGCAAAATAACGAATAATTTTCCGGAATTTGGCCTCAGAAATCTTTCAACATTTTGCATAACGGTTTCTTACTGTCTATAACAAGAGGTTAGTATGCTTTCTCTAAACCTCTGTTCCGGTTACGACCTATTTATTAAAGCTGATTTTTTTTCTCCTTTTTCTCCCCTTAAAACCCGATAAATGGCTTGAATTCATAGCCGATCTAAAGCATTATATATCTTCTTTTTAATGTATAATTTCTATAGGGTTGCCACTCAATGGCATAACAGAGTCAGCCTGGGCATAAATTCAAAAAAACATGTACTTGCCAGAGTGAAAATGACTAAATCCAAATTTGTTAATAGTTTAGAGTTGATCGGTGGTACTCCTTTAGTTAAACTAAATAGCGTTATCCCCGAAAATGGTGCCAATATTTTTGCCAAACTGGAGTTTTTCAATCCGGGAGGCAGCGTAAAAGACCGAATCGCTTTAGCTATGGTAGAAGATGCCGAGGAAAAGGGCATTTTGAAGCCAGGCTCGACAATAATTGAGCCAACGAGTGGTAACACGGGTATTGGTCTAGCATTGGTTGGGGCTATTAAAGGCTATAATGTCATTCTCGTCATGTCCGAAAATATGAGTGTTGAGCGGCGAATGATTCTGGAGAGTTTTGGCGCAAAAGCAGAATTGAGCCGTGCCGAGTTCGGTATGGAAGGCACTATAGAACGGGCAGAAGAATTACTGGCAGAGAATCCCGATTATTTCATGCCGCAGCAGTTTAACAATCCGGCCAATCCTGAAGTACACAGGAAAACAACTGGCCCTGAAATCGTTATGGCGATGGATGGCGAATCGGTAGATGGTTTTGTAGCAGGAATTGGCACCGGAGGAACCATAACCGGTGTTGGAGAAATTTTAAAACAACATTATGGGGAAGTGAAAATAGTGGGTGTGGAACCTGCTACCTCGGCCGTATTATCAGGAAACCCGCCCGGCCCTCACAAGATTCAGGGTATCGGTGCAGGCTTCAAACCCAATGTTTTAAACTTCGATCTTTTAGATCGCATCCGACCCGTTTCTGATGAAGATGCCTTTCTTTTTGCTCAAAGACTGGCCAAAGAAGAAGGATTGCTCGCAGGTATTTCTTCCGGGGCCGCCTGTTGCGCCGCCAACGAGATTGCAAAAGAGCTGGGTCCTGGCAAAAACGTAGTCGTTATACTGCCCGACACGGGAGAGCGATATTTCAGTTTCAACCAGTATTTTTAACTGTATATAAAAGACTTTCGCCCACTTATAAAGTTGGATTGTCGGCTTATCAATTTGAGGAATTGTTGGAATGGGTTATGTAAAAGGCTTGATCTGCAAAGAGTGTAAAAGACAATATGCTAAGGAACCGATTCATGTTTGTGAATATTGTTTTGGTCCGCTTGAAATCAATTATGACTATGAAGGCATCAAAAAAGTCGTAAGCAAAAAGTCTATCGAGTCTGGCCCGCCCTCTATGTGGCGTTACCAGGCCCTGCTGCCCATTGACGAAGACCCTAAAGTGGGCCTGAATACAGGTTTCACTCCATTGGTACGCGCAAAAAACCTGGGTAAATTCCTAGGAGTAAACAATCTCTATATAAAAAATGACAGTGTCAATCATCCTACATTTTCCTTTAAAGACCGGGTGGTCGCAGTAGCGGTTTCAAAAGCTATCGAATTTGGGTTCGACACGGTCTCCTGTGCTTCAACCGGAAACCTGGCAAACTCTGTTGCTGCAAACGCTGCAGAGGCGGGATTAAAAAGCGTGATTTTTATTCCTGACGGATTGGAAGCGGGAAAAATTCTTGGCACGTTAATCTATGGAACGCAGTTGATAGCGGTTAAAGGAAGCTACGATGATGTCAACCGCTTATGCAGTGAAATTGCCGTCAACCATAAATGGGCTTTTGTAAACATCAATATCCGTCCCTATTATGGAGATGGTTCCAAATCGTATGGCTATGAAATCGCCGAACAACTGGGATGGAAAACTCCCGACAACGTTGTGGTTCCCGTTGCTGGCAGTTCACTGATCACAAAAATATGGAAAGCGTTTCACGAATTCGAAATGCTTGGACTGGTCGACAAGGTACAGAGTAAAATTTTTGCGGCACAGGCCACCGGGTGTTCACCCGTTACCACCGCCATCAAAAACGGCAGTGAAAACATTATCCCTGTAAAACCCAATACCATTGCCAAGTCCATCGCAATTGGCAATCCCGCTGACGGCTATTATGGAATTAAAACGGCCAACACAAGCGGCGGCTATGGTGAAGATGTTACCGATGAAGAAATAGTCGAGTCTATGAAGTTGCTCGCAGAAACAGAAGGTATATTTACGGAAACCGCTGGCGGCGTGACGGTAGGGGTTACCAAAAAACTAATCGCACAGGGACGCATTAAACCCGATGAGACTACCGTAATCTGCATCACGGGGAATGGACTGAAAACCCAGGAAGCTCTGGCCGGTTGCTTTGACGCACCAGCTGTGATCGAGCCTAAAGTAAATAGTTTTGAAGATTTTTTTGCCAACAGTTTAACGGTTTAAAAGGAGTAAAGAATGGCTGTAAAAGTAAGAGTACCCACCCCATTGATGAAGTTGACCGACAATAAAAGTGAAGTGACTGCTGACGGTTCCAATATAGCTGAAATTCTCAACAACCTTGAGTCGCAATTCGCAGGCATTAAAGAACGTATCTGCGAAGAAGATGGCTCTCCGAGAAGGTTCATTAATATTTATCTCAATGAAGACGATATCCGTTTTCTTGATGGTGAAAAAACCGCTGTAAAAGACGGTGATGAAATTTCAATCATTCCTGCTATTGCGGGTGGAGCTAACTGATGTTCGACTTTTCTGATGAACAGGTTGAACGATACAGTCGCCATATCATCCTCCCCGAGGTAGGAGGCGAAGGCCAGAGCAAACTCCTGGAGTCCAAGGTCCTGCTTGTTGGTGCTGGTGGACTAGGCTCGCCTGCTGCTTACTATCTTGCCGCAGCGGGAATCGGCAATATGGGCATCATCGATTTTGACACGGTTGACCTTAGCAATCTGCAAAGGCAGATCATCCACAACACCGAGCGCATAGGCATGCTCAAAACTGAGTCTGCAAAGAAAACCATTGAAGCTCTAAATCCTGATGTCAAAGTCACTGTGTTCAATGAAAAAGTAACTTCAGAAAACATCATGCGCCTGTTTGAAGGCTATGACTATATATTGGATGGCACCGACAATTTTGCCACTCGCTACCTCATCAATGATGCTTGTGTGCTGACTGGCAAAACCAATATTCATGGCAGTATCTTTCGTTTTGAAGGTCAAGTAACGGTATTCAAACCAAATGATGGCCCCTGCTATCGTTGCTTATACCCCGAACCACCACCACCTGGCCTTGCGCCCAACTGTCAAGAAGGCGGTGTGCTTGGTGTTTTAGCAGGCATAATTGGCAACATGCAGGTTGTGGAAACTTTGAAGCTGATTTTGGGTCAAGGAGAAACATTGGTTGGGTTTTTGCTCTTGTACGATGCGCTAAAAACCGAATTCAGAAAGCTAAAACTTAAAAGAGATCCAAAATGTCCCATCTGCAGCGATCAACCCACGATCACCGAACTGATCGATTATGAAGAGTTCTGTGGGCTGTCGCGCTGATAAAAAATTTTAAACTCACCCATTGTCCCGATAAGATGTTCAGGACAATGGGTTAAATTTTTTCTGAAATAATTATATGTCATCAAAACCGCTGAGTTTTCCAATTCCCTTTGAGGTGCAGGCTCCCACTTGCCCAGTCATTACCGACAATTCGGTATTAGACGCAATTGGAAATACGCCTTTAATTCGCATCCATAACCTCGGCAAAGAATATAAGAATGTTGATATTTATGCCAAAGCCGAATGGAAGAATGCTGGTGGCTCGGTGAAATCGCGTCCTGCCCTCAAAATGATCGAGGACGGAGAGAAATCCGGAAAGCTGACCAAAGATAAAATCATCCTCGATTCCACATCCGGCAACACCGGTATTTCTTACGCACTGATAGGAAAAGTCAAAGGCTATAAAGTCAAACTCGTCATGCCAGCCAACGTCTGCAAAGAAAGAAAAGGTCTCATGGCTGACTTTTATGGTGCAGAAATCGTCACGTCCAGTCCATTTGAAGGGTCCGATGGTGCGATCATATTCGCCCGTGAGATTTATGAAAACGATCCTGATAAATATTTCATGCCAGACCAATACAATAACGATTCCAACTGGAAAGCTCATTACGAAACCACAGCTCAGGAAATCTGGAAACAAACAAATAACCGTGTCACCCATTTTCTTGCCGGGATCGGAACAGGCGGAACAATTATGGGAACCAGCCGTGGCCTTCGTGATCTCAATCCCGATATTAAATGCTACGCTGTTGAACCCGCTGAGTCGTTGCATGGACTCGAAGGACTCAAGCATATGGAGACATCTATCGTTCCCGGAATTTACAAGGAAGAAGAGCTAGAGGGCAAAATCAGTGTCCCAACCGAAGAAGCCTACGACATGGTGGAGACACTGGAAAAGCAAGAAGGAATTCTTGTAGGTCATTCATCCGCAGCGGCTTTGGTGGGTGTTCTCAAGCTTGCCGCAAAAATTGAAAGTGGAGTGATTGTTACCGTGTTCCCCGATAGCTGCGAAAGATGCTACGTTAATTTTGGAAAGTTCAAAAAATACTACGAAAACGAACCTGTCCATAAGATACCCAAAGCCGACTAGCCCTCATCTATGAGCCGCTTCCAAAAACATATTTTCATCTGCATTAACGAAAGAAAAGCTGACGACAAAAGAGGTTGTTGTGCATCACGAGGTTCGCTTGACCTTCTTGACCACATCAAAGGCCGCATTCACGAATTAGGATTAAAGGGTAAGATTCGAGTGAACAAGGCTGGCTGCCTCGATGCCTGTGCCCAAGGCCCTACCTTGGTCGTCTACCCTGATGCTGTATGGTACGCTCCACGAAGCAAGGAAGATATGGATGAAATTTTAACAGAACATCTCCAGAACAATCGGCCGGTAGAACGACTGATCATACCTTTCAAGTAAAAACCCTCCCCACCCTGGATTGCTCTAATCTTATTTGCGATTGGCAGAGCTTGTAAAAAATTCCCTTTTGTTGCAGAAGTTCTTTGCGTTTGCCAAATTCTACAACTTTACCCTTTCTTAAAACCAGAACTTTATCAACATGCCTTAATGTCGATAACCGATGTGCAATTATGATGCTCGTTCTTCCGCGTGTAATTTCTTTAATTCCATTCTGAATTTGACGCTCCGTTTCCAAGTCAACATTAGAAGTTGCCTCATCAAGCACCAGTATCTTCGGTTCGGCTGCAAGTGCTCTGGCGAAAGATAACAACTGCCTTTGCCCTGATGAAATATCACCCTCATTCAATTCCTGTTCATATTTAAATGGAAGACTGCTAATAAAATTATGCGAGCTGACCGATTGCGAAATTGACTCTATCTCCTCTTGTCCCATTTGTGGATTTCCCAAGCGGATATTATCCAGGATACTCCCTGAGAATAAAAATACATCTTGTTGCACCAAGGCAATTTGCCTTCGCAAATCATATTTATTGATATCCTTTATAGAACGGCCATCAAAAAGAACATCGCCCTTTGCTATCTCATAAAACTGGCAAAGGGCATTAATGATAGTGGACTTCCCTGACCCTGTAGCACCAACAATCGCAAGACTCTCGCCTGCTTCTAAAGAAAAAGACAAATCCTTCAAAATAAACCGCTCTTCTTTATAAGCAAACCAGACATTCTTAAATTCCACAGCACCCTGTAATTTGAAATCATTTTTTGACGGAACGGATTCAGGTATTTGTTCTGGAGTATCGAGCAATTCAAAAATACGTTCAGACGATGCCATGGCAGTTTGTATGATATTGAATTTTTCAGCAAGATCACGGATCGGCTCAAAAAACTTTTGCAAATATTGGATAAATGCGACCAGAATTCCCAATTGAATCTCATCCTGAACAAACCTTCCTCCGCCATACCAAAAAACCATCGCAATCGCCAGGGAACTGAAAAAATCAATAGACGGCATATAAAAAGCATTGTATTGAACGGTTCGAAGATCCTCTTTCAACCGCTCTCCATTGACAGACGAAAATTTTTCATAGTTCTTAGTTTCGCAATTGAAACACTGAACCGTATCAACCCCTGAAATATTTTCTTCTAAATAAGAATTGAGTTCTGAAACATGAATACGGTTTTTTCTTAGTGCATCCCGTGCCCGGACTCGATACATCCTTGTTGCAGTCGCCAAAAATGGAAAAACAATACAAACAACCAGAGTGAGCTTCCAGTCGAGATAAAACATGACGCAGAAAATCCCAAAAAGTGTAAACAAATCGCTAAAAATAAGGATAAGCCCTGAAGTCAGCATTTCGTTAAGCACCTCCACATCGTTCACCACACGGGTGATCATTCTTCCAATCGGGTTCCTGTCAAAATAGGAAAAGGACATTTTGTGAAGATGGGCAAACACCTTTGACCGGAGATCAAACATGACCTTCTGACCAATGACCTGCATAAGGTAAGTCTGGCAAAACTGGAATAGGAAAGAAAAAACCAATACCGCCAAGTATACTGCGGCAATGACATCCAGTCCCTTCATATCACCTGCTTTTATATGATCATCAATAACAACTTTAGTAAGGTAGGGCCCCGCAAGATTCAAAACCGAAACGGCCAAAAGAAGTAAGACGGCAAGAGCCACCAAACTCGAATAAGGCTTTAAATGGACAAGAACCCTTTTAAACAAAACCCAATCTTTATATTTATGGTCTTCGCTATGGAGCATTAAAGAATGATCTCCATTTCTCTAGCTAACTCCTGACTCTGAAATAAGTTGGCATAAATTCCACCCGACTTCACGAGTTGAGAGTGGTTTCCCTGTTCAACAATACTTCCACCTTCCATAACAATTATATTATCGGCATTCAAAATCGTAGAAAGCCGGTGGGATATTATTATCTTTGTCGTATCTTTGAAGTGCGTTTTCAAATTGCGCAACAACTTTTCTTCCATTTCAGAATCCAGATTAGAAAATGAATCATCAAGAATCAATAAGGGTGGTTTCTTAAATAAAGCGCGGGCCAAAGCTATTCTTTGTTTCTGACCTCCAGACAAGGTGACACCTTTTTCTCCGATCATCGTTTCCAAATGATCAGGAAAGCTCTCTAGATCAGAAGTCATTCCTGAAATTTCGACAATTTCTTCAATCTCCGAATCGGACGCATTTTCCCTTCCCAACGAGATATTATTGCGAATGGATGTTGAAAAAAGAAAAGGTTCTTGACTCACATAACCAATATAATCTCGCAAACCTTTTAATGGCATTTCCTGAATTGATTTTCCATCGATCCAGATATCACCTGATGAAGGATCATAAAATCGCAGTAACATTTTTGCTAAAGTTGTTTTACCCGATCCAATCACCCCAACAATACCGAGGGTTTGTCCGCAGGATATTGCGAGGTCGATTTCTTTCAAGGCCTCCTGGGTTTCACTTGAATACTTAAATCGAATTCCCGATATTTTAAGATCACCGTTACTAGCAGGGATATAATTTCCTCCCTTATCTGCAATTGAGGACCTCGCCAAAAAAATCTCATTGACTCGTGCCATGCCAACAAGGCCTTTCTGAGTCAGATTGAATACATAACCTATTCCCATCATCGGCCAGGATAAAAGCATCAGATATCCATTGAAGGCAACAAACGAGCCCAAAGTAATTTCATCGGCGATCACCGCTCTACCCCCCATCCACAGAGAGATCATGCCCGCAACCCCAATCGCAAAAACCATGGTCGGGGTAAATATTCCGAACACCCGGGTAACCCGGAGGTTTTTTTGAATGTACTCCTGATTTAATTTCTTAAACTTATCCTTCTCATTTTCCTCCTGCACAAACGCATGCAACACTCGAATACCAGAAAGGTTTTCCTGTACATGTTCAGTAATTTTCGCCAAATGCTCTTGCACTGCTTCATGTCTTTTTCCAATTTCTTTGACAAAAGAAAAGAACAAAACTGAAACGATTGGCAGGGGAATGAAAACTTTAAGAGTCAATTCAACATTAATCCAAGCCATCATGGTCGCTGCCATAACAATAACGAAAACCGCATCAATCAAAATCAAAACGCCCAAACCAAAAAATTCACGAACCGCTCTTAAATCATTTGTGGCACGAGACATAAGGTTTCCAGTCTTTTGTTTCTGATACCACAATCTATCCAGACTAAGCAGATGACTGAAAAGGTCATTTAAAATGTCAAACTCAATCTTTCGGGAAAGACCAAACATATATTTACGCCATCCATAACGCCCCACCACCAGAACCAATGAAATCAAAAATAGAAAAAGAACATACTTTAACAATTGCTCGATTGCAGGTTTTTGCGGAAGAATATCGATAAATTCTTTTATTAACCACGGAACCACCAGCGTCATGCAATCTGCAATAATCAAGGCAACAATACCAAACATAAATTCTCTGCGGTATTTTTGAACATATGGAAAAAATGCTTTCAGGTTATTCAAACCCGACTCCTGAATTCAAACATAATTGGATTTTTATGATTTTGACAGACTTAGGTAAAGTAGAAGAATCAACAACGAACTGATTAAAAATTTATTTCTTCGGAAGGGAGATTACAAAATAATTTTTCACTGTTTTCGCCGCGACAAGTTGGTTCGCAAACTCACTCGCCCTGCTTTTTGATGCAAATTGTCCCACTCTCAGCTTATACCAATGCCCACTCGGTCTTCGTTTTGATTTAACAACATACAAATCTTTAACCCCTTTCCCCTTCAACCTTCGCACCAGCTTATTGGCCTGCTTCGCAGATATCACTGCCGCAATTTGCACAGTATAAACCCGATCATCTTCTTTGCTTTCAGATGAACCCCTTGCAGTAGAAGATCCCTTCTGGGAAACAAAATCTCCCTGGCCTTTAATTGAAAACCCTATTTCTTTAAACCCCAGACCAATAATGATAAACAATAAAATTGTTGCAAAACTACCCAACTTAATTTTCAAAGGAAGTTTTCCAAACAAATAAGCACTATCCAGAACTCGCAACAGCATCCACTTCCCAATATTTTTAATAACCCGTGCGGACCAAGCCAGTCCACCCCACAACAGGGAAATTTTAGATGCAACCAGTCCCATTTCAATTTTCAAATGTTTCAGGTCCTGCAAATCCTCTTTTCTGAATAACTTTACCTTTTTTAATTTATAAGCAATCCGGGTCTCATCAGACTTCGTTTTCAACTCAGCCTGTTTAGCTGCTGGCAATTGATAAAATATTTCTTCACATTTTCTATGCAACTCCTGGGAGACTCCCATAAGGTTTCCATCACAAAATGATTGCGCCAAAATGGTTTTCATCTGATCTTCTTCAGGGAGAGAGAACTCCAGAGCCTGGACATAGAATTTCAAGGCTCGCCCATCCGTTCGTTGATGGGTCAAATAAATCGGCAAGACAAACCTGACAATTTCATCAGAAAGATCACTCCCCTCTTCCAGAGCGCTTAAAAATAGCGACTCCGTTTGCCCTGACCATTGCCGGGCTTTTAGAAATAATCCTGCCAAATAGGATGTGAGAACAGGGTCGTGCTTTTCTTCCTTTTGAAACATGATGAGCAGTAAGTCCATTTCCTGCGGATTCAATTCCTGTCCTCGATTCAGAATGGATAGGAGAGGTTTTCGAAAACGCGAGTTTTGCGGACTTTGAATAAATGCCTGCACATAGACATTTAATGCCTTTGGCGTTTCTTCCCCTATAGAAAGAAGGTAATCCGCAAATTGCAAGACACTTAAATTTCGATAGCGTTTTCCAGTAGCGGGTAAAAAATAGGAGGAGTAAGTGAATTCAATCAAATTCTCAAACTGGCTTTTTATATTTCCAACAACTGATTTTGGGGAAATATTTTTTAACCCATACAGTGAATTATAGAATCTTTGTTCGCCTAGCATGCCGTAGCCAACAAAACCGAAAAACAGGCAAACCAGAAAAATAGACCCCTGGATGGCTAAATCGTCAAACATGACATTCGGCAGAGCCTCTTCATGGAGAAAATAAAGAGCCGAAAACCCAACTCCAAAAACCAGAAAGAACGATACCGTCAATCTAGCCAAATAAAATTTAAGAGTCTGAAACAACATATTTATTTAGGGGTTTGAAGGGTCTTCAATAGATTCTAATTCTTGAAGAAGTTCTGTCTCACTTTCCAATTTCGTATCTACAATGGGCAAGGGGGAAATATCCACATCTTCTTTTACCGCTACCTGAATTTTTTCAAAAGAAAACTCACCTGGCAAACGCCCCGTTTTCACATCGACCGTGGCAAACTTAATATTTTCGGGAACGGGAAACTTGACCTTGGTTTTGCCAGCAAGGACTTTTTGCATAAAATACACCCAGATCGGTGCCGCCGCACTCGCCCCTGTCAAACCCCTTCCCGATTTAGTTATCATCGAATCGTTATCATCGAATCCCACCCAAACCGATGCAGAGATATCTTTTGTAAAACCATTGAACCAGGCATCTTTAAAATCATTCGTGGTACCCGTTTTCCCTGCCGCCGGATGCTTGAACCCCATCCTTCGGATGATTCTTCCCGTCCCTCTATCGACAACCCCCTGCATCATATTCAATAGTGGATAAAGTGTGTCAGGTGAGAACTGTTGCACCCCCTGATAAAAATGTTCATAAAGACGGTTGCCCTGAAAATCTTCAATTTGCTGAATCAAATAAGGTTCATTATATATTCCAAGATTAGCGATCACACTGTATGCCGATGCGATTTCAAGAGGCGCAATCCCTGAAGTGCCTAAAGCAAGAGAGAGGTTTTTCCCCAAAGGACTTTTAATCCCAAATTTCCGCGCAGTGCGAATGACTTTTTCCGGCCCGACCTGCTGCATGAGCTTAGCGGATACAACGTTGATGGATTTCAGCAGAGCTTTTTTAAGCACAATACTTCCCGCAAATTCTTTATCAAAATTTTGCGGTTCCCAAGGTTCTGATCCTGGAATTTCTATTGTAATGGGTTCATCAACAACCACGGTTGCCGGGGAAAAGCCCAAGGTTTCCATAGCTGTCAAATAAACGAAGGGCTTAAAAGAAGATCCCGGCAGTCTATTATTTGAAACGGCTCGATTAAATTGACTATGGGAATAGTTTCTCCCTCCCAATAAAGCTTTGACCGCCCCGCTTTTATTTTCAATAGCTACCAGAGCCACTTGCAGCTTCTCTGATCCAGATTCTTTTTTTACTTTTCCTTTTAAAGCTTCCAGATGATTGCGGGCGCCACGCAAAGCAAACTGCTGGTATCGCGTATCCAATGTGGTAAAAATCTTCAATCCGCCAAAATGCACAAATTCTTTTCCATAATCTTTTTCAAGTTTCGCCAGCACTTCATTCACAAAGTAAAGATTAGGGTTGGATTCAATTTTTGGGTTCGCCAGATCAAGTATAGAACTTAGCGCTTCTTCTCTTTCGCTATTTGAAATTAGATTTTCTGAAACCATTCGCTTCAACACATAACCCGTTCGCTTCATCGCCCTTTCATAATGAACAAACGGATTAGCATTATTTGGAGAGTTTGGCAGTCCCGCGAGCATGGCCGACTGTAAAAGAGTTAGCTCTCTAGCTCTTCTTTTAAAATAGGTCTGGGCAGCTTCCTCTACCCCGTATGCCCCACTGCCAAAATAAATCTGATTACCATAGGCCTCCAGAATTTGCTCTTTGCTAAAAGTCACTTCCAATTGGAATGCAATCAATAACTCCTTAATTTTTCTAATCCAATTACGTTCAAAAGAAAAAAACAGGTTTTTAGATAGCTGTTGGGTTATGGTGCTGCCTCCCTGAGCAATCCTTTTAGTTCGCAAGTTAGTGAGCAATGCCCTTATAAGGCCTCGATGATCTATTCCGCTATGATTATAAAATCGCGAATCTTCAACGGCTATTATTGCCTTGAAAAAATCAGGTGAGATGTCTTCGAAACTTACAGGATGTCTTTCCCCCAAAACCTTAATGCGTTCACCATCAGCAGAATATATTTCAGTAGGCAAACTTAAATTGATGTGCTCCAGGCTTTGCGGAAGCTGTGGCAGGTCTTTACTCAACCCGACATAAAGTCCCCCAACGGTTAAAATTGAAACAAGAATCAAGGTGATAATTACCAGATTCAAAAACTGCAAAAAACGGTCGATCAAGGGTTCACCTCAAACGAAGGTTGCGGTTCAGCCAGACCCAAAACATCCGACCTGTCAATTTGAGACATTATGTTATTAGCCAATTCCAAAGCGACGGGTATGAATAGAACACCCGTGTAGTAATCCGTGTCATATTCAATTCCAAATACAAGATGCTGCTCCTCGCCTGTCACAACATCAGCAATCCCGACCCGGGATATATGATAGTTTTTTTCTAAAAACCAGCGCGGTTCAGGAAAAACTGCCTTTTGAGTGACCGAGTCCAGACTTTTTAATACGGGTAATACTTCATCAATCTTGAAAATACGATTTCCCTTAAAATCAGAATCTTCAAGTGTCCCTCGCTTTATGGAACGAGTGGCGTGGACTTCCGATATCGTATCAATGGATAAGAATATTTCGTGGACTGGAATGTTTTTTTGGTCAAGGAACTGAAGAGTTATCCAAGGGCCGAATCGTTTTAACAAAACCCGCTCCCAGTTTTTTCCGGAATCGAGGTTGATCAAATCATACGGAGAAATGATTTGCTCTGATCCCAAGCCAGGGAAATCAAAATAAAGGTGAAGGAACTTTTCGCGCGTTACCACCAAGGAAAAACCTGGAGAAACATTTTCAAACATCTGTTTGAGGGAAGAAATACCTGAGGCATTTTCCTCCTGAATATCCAGGGAAGAACGGATGGATTGAATTTGGGCTTGTGCGATGAGGGACTGCCTATCTCGCTCCCACATTCGACCTAATTGGGGTCGCTTGTGATTTTGCCACTTTAAGTAATAACCGACGCTTTTTTCAAACAGGTTGGCATAAAACTCAAGGGAAAGAAAAGCGGAAAGAATGACTAGTCCTGCAACACTGTGCCACGACCTTCTGACACCAGTAAATTTCACAAATTTTTATCTCACGGTGATTTTATTAATAGATCGGGTTACTATTTTAATCTTGTCTATCTTCTCTTGCAAAACTTTTTTATCCAGCTTTTCCCTACCCGGCTTTCTTTTAGTTTTCGGCTTCGGAGGGGTCTTAATTTCAATTTTTACTTTAGGCGTTATTTTTCTTTTGCCTTTACGCCCTTTACCTGCCCTATCTGAAAGTCGGCTGACCACTCTTCCTGTTTCAACAATCTGACCTATCGAGTCCATGTAATCTTTTTTCAGACGCGGCGGCATTTTTCGAAACAAGGTCAGAATGCGTTTTTCGGCATCATCAACTGTCATTAACTCCTGATGATTCGGGTCTTTAAAAGTCACCTGACCAACTTTAAAATCGACCGATTGCACCTGAACAGTCGCGCCTCTATTTATTTTCTCAAGAGGAGCAATATCATTAGGTTCAATAGCGGTCGTCAACAACTGCTCCAATGAGATATTACCCAAGCGAGCAATTTTCACCAGAACCGAAACGGGTGTATCTCTCCCCAGATTCGTACCGCACAAAAATCCGGAACCCAACCTTTAAAATCCCTGACATCACAGATTGGGTACAACCTAACTCTTTGCGAATGGTCTTTAGGTTTTTAGCTAAAACTGACATAGAACTATACACATTCTTTATGCTTACTTACATTTTAGTACCCTGCATCACTTATTTCAATATAACTTTATACGTCCCAAAATCTGTGGAAATATTATTGATGGAAAAGCATTGACCTTAAACGAGACGCTTTTTGAGAATTTTTATCAGGGGAGATTTAACGAGGAGACTTGGGTTAAGAAGGTACACACCCGGCTATAATTTTTTTTATCGCCGGATAACCTTGAACTAATTTTTGAATATTTTGGAATCGCAAGCGATATATTTTATCTGTTTTAATGGAACAACAAAAATTTCATCGGCAGTGGTAACTTCAAACAACTCCAAGTCATCGCTGAAACCATGCTTTTCCGTGGTTTCCAATACCAATTCTTGTCCATCCACAAATACAATTTTCAATCTGTACTGCATTTCGATTCCCTTTCTATGAAATGGGGCCACCTGAATGCCCCCCATTCCGCTCTATAACAAATCAGTTAGGATGAGCCACACTCTCAAATTTTTTCGACAAGGGATTATTAAGATAATCTTCAACGTAGTTTTTCAAGTATCCCTTTTCATACAGTTTTTTATTTGAAAGTGCCGAGTTTACTTTGTGAAGCACTTTAAAACGAACTCGTGGAAACTGCTCTTTAAACTCATCAAAAGACCTTCCTGAAATATCTCTCTCATCATTGGAGGACTTTTCCATTATAACCTTAGGCAAGTGAATCACTCTCTGGTTGGTAATTCTCTTCGCCACATCATCAAAGGTAAGCAGGGTTGTGCAATTCGAATCCCCTCCCAGCGTATCATTGGGAACATACAGAAAACGTGCTCGCCCTCGTCTAAACAAGGTTAAAATTCTATGGACGTTTCCTGCCATAACAATCCAGTCCTTTTTCTCCAATTCACAGGCATCAAAGGTTTTGATAATTTTATTCCTGTTCAAAAAAGCGGTGATGTCTGACTCTGTATGAATCATTTGCACATTTGGCAAATTCATATCATAAATTTTCCTGGCTTCATCAGGCAAAAACCTTTTCCCTTGTCGCATCACTTTAGTCGTATCAGCATCAATATATTTTAAGGGAGTAAGGCATCCCATCCAGAGCAAACAATCTTTATTGATATCTGAAATTTTCTTTGCATCCTGAGACATAGACCCTGGGCCAAAGGAGTAAAAGTTTGCAGAGGTCACAGCTGGCCCATCCAGAACCGCCAGCACCTGTTTGACCGAAGGCCCTTTAGGCATTAATTGTTCTCGATAGGAACCCAGGGTAATTACCGACAATTCAAAATTGATACGTCCGGGATATTTTTCAGCAAGTCGATTGATCTTCGCCGGGTCAAAATAGCCCACCGAAAACATAGTGATTTTCTTATCCGTTTTATCCAGAAACTCTTCAATCCAATCCATCGCTTTTGGGTGAAGAGCCAAGTCTGTCCACTCCATGTACTCATTGCCACCCAGTATCCAGGATTCCGATTCACGAGTCGGAAAGGATCGGATTTCATTGAATATAAATTCCCAGTGTTCCTGCGTGGTCAAGGGAGTCTCAAAAGTCTTGCGGTAACTATGATCCATCTCATAGCAAAAGGTACATTTTACAGGACAGGTTTTTCCGAGACTCAGGGGAATTTTTCTATCCTTTATTTCTTTTCGCAAAATACTATATAGAAACTCCTGATCTTTGATCGACATATCTTTACCAGTCCTTAAAGGCGTTCATCAATGAATCATCAATGGGCACTTCCTGTTTTTGATCTTCATCCAAGCCATGAATCATTTCATTAAGGTGCACCGCCGCACAACCCATAAAGGCAATGCTTTCCTGCTGCAACTTAAAGTTTCCCCCTTTTAGTTTTGTCTCAAGCTCACTTATATGCTTTTCATCAAAGGGATGGATCATTGCAGATTTTTTAAAAGCGGCAATGGCCTCTTTAAAGTTTTTGGCTTCATGTTCGGTGATACCCGTTCTCAAACTATCCTGAGAATCTCGCACTTCATCAACTGTTATAGGATATTTTTCTGTCATTTCCTTCCTCTCTTTTACTTCACAACCAAAAAGAAAAAGTTTGGTCGGGAAAACAAACGGAGCTAAATCCCAGACCAAACCATCACTTTTTAATCATCCCGTCATATTCTTATAATGATACTGACTTGCTGTAAATGAAGGGGCTATTGTAGCATTCCTGGAACGGGAACTGTCAAGGTATTAGAAAGTGAGGGTTTTTCAAAAACAGGGGGGTACACAGAAAAAATGCAGAAAAAAGGATGGCGGTGGGGAACCTCTTTTAAGTCATTAACATCGAAATAACGTGTTATCTGTCCCTCTAAGAGAACAATATCTGTTTCCTGCAACCAACCCCTCTTAAACATTTCACGGATGGGGTAACAGGATTACAGCCTTGCGTGGCGAGATATTCCAGGGTCTGGTTCATTTGCAACAGCTAAGTCATAAGCCCTCTGCAAGTTTGAAAAGAACTCCGCAGATACGTTAAAGGCATCCCCTAAAGCCTTTGCCATATTAGGTGTAATGCTTCGCTTGCCAGCGATAATCGTGTTTACAGATTGCACGGGACACCCTAAAATATACGCCAAATCTATTTGTGCCCAACCACGCGCCTCTAACTCGTCCTTAATAAATTCTCCGGGAGGAGGTGTCCAAGTATTTTTTTTTATTTTCATATTTTCCCTCTTAATGGTAGTCAACGATTTCTATAATGGTAATTCTTGGAGGTTCTCGCTGATTATCCAGTTCAAAAATCAACCTTAATTGATCGTTTATTCTGATCGATCTTTGCCCATTTCTCTCGCCTTTAAGTTTCTCGTAATGAAGACTTTTGAGATTTCTCAAGTCTCTCTCATCTACTATGGAGCGCAGGGCTGAGAACTTTTTCCGACAAGAGTTTATTACTGAAATCGGCAGTTTGGTTTTTTCCGCATCATCCGTTTCTATCAGTGTAAGTTTTTTGTCTTTAAATACAATTTCCATATTTGGTCAGCGGTATTCCTAATCCGTCCTTAATATAAAACACTTGCCACGCAAATGTAATCATAAAATGAACGTAATACGTTAAGCTGACCTTTTGGCTGTCCAAGCATTTAGGCTTAAAATTGCGGGTTTATTGGATTGAAACTGATACACTACCAAAAATTTACGGAGGGGTTTTTCAAAAACAGGGGGAGGTACGCAGAAAAAACACATACTAAGGAAGAGCATTCAAAAGGCGGGGAGCAATTCCCCGCCATCCAAATGAATTCAGCTAAAAATCAGACTGATTAATGCTTTTCCTCAACACTGTCAGGTGAATACTGGTGACCTTCACTATTAAAATTTGACTCCATTGAACAAGAAGACAAAACCAACACCAGCAAAACCCAAATAAATGAAACTACCAACTTTTTCATTCAGCCATCTCCTCTCAAAAAGATTTAATCCCAGACAGAATCGTGCTTAGCTGGAATCACCGTATGCTTTTTATCAATTTTTCCACAATAATTCAATCATTTTTTAAGAGTTCCCCCTTACAATAGGAAATATCGGCCTACAAAAGGGCCTGATCTTTATATTACAAGGTATTTCATTTGTCTCAACCATCAGATATTGACCTGGCAGTGTTGCAAAATAGTCCCTCTCCAAAAGGCAGGAAGTGGCATTTTCTTCCTGAAACCGATTCCACCAACGCCGAAATCATCCGCCACCTTTCAAGTCATCCATCGGAAGAAGGGCTGGTCGTCATAGCAGATTGCCAAACAGGGGGCAAAGGCCGGTCGGGGAGAGTCTGGCATTCAGCACCCGGTACTGGAATCTACCTCTCGATGTTGATCCGGCCTGATCTCTTGCAATTACCGATTGTCACCTTAATGGCGGGTCTTGCAACCACCCTGGCGGTGAATGAATTTATTCCCCAACCCGCACAACTAAAATGGCCCAATGATCTTTTGCTCAATGATAAAAAAATTGCCGGCGTTCTATGTGAATACCATGCCACAAAAGTTCCTGCGGTAATCATCGGCATCGGCATCAACGTGAATCACACCCAGTTCCCTGCTGACATCAAAGATATCGCAACTTCACTCAAACTTGAATCCGGCATTGAAACAAACCGCACCACATTGATCAAGCAATTGGTAGCACAATTAGATTTTCAGTACAGCGAATTAAAAAATAATAAAGTCCAAGCGCTCATCGACAATTGGACTCGTCATTCCGACCTGTTCGGAAAATCCATCAGCATCAGCAAGGGGGATCAAAACATCACCGGCAAGGCCGTAAGACTAGACAACATGGGAAGGCTCGTCATACTCAATGAATCAGGAAAAGAAATCGTTCTAGACTCTGGAGAGGTCCGCATTCAAAGGGAATAATTATTCTAGCAAGTGGAGCAGGTTGCCCGCTGCATAGGCGCGAATGGCCTCTTTCGGGTCTTTCAGCATCTTCACCAGTAAAGGAAACGCTTCGGGTCCGCCCATCATCCCTACCCCTCTTACAGCGGCAGTACGCACACGCGAATGAGAATCCAGCAAAGCCGCAGTCAATATCCGCAGTCTTTGTGGGATGGGAGTCTTCCCCAGCACTCGGGCCATCGAACTTCGCACCTTAAAATCTTCATGGCTCAACAACTCATCAAACACCACCTGGCACGAATCCGACCCAATTCGATTAAGAGCCACCGCCGCCGATAGTTTTGTCAATCCGTCTTCATCTGCACATAAGGGAATTAAATCTGCTTCCGCTTCCTTGAGGTTGCTCATCGCCATTGCGGCCGCCTGACGAACAGAAGGGTTATTATGTTTTGCCAACGCTTTCAGCTTCGGCAACATATCCAAAGTTGCCTTGCCTTCAAGAGCCTTGAGACTGTAAAAAATCATCTCCGTCTCCGAATGGTCGAACAATTTGACCAGATGCGGTAACACCTCCTTGCTGCCTATCTTGCCAAGATGCCCAATGGCCTGGTAACGACGGTCAGGAATCGGATGCGTCAATGGGTCCAACACCTCTTTCATATAGTTTTTTTCGCCAAGTTTGACTAACCCTGCAGAAGCCGCCAATTTCACAGGCACATCGTAAGATTTTAGATAACCGCGAATTTCTTCTGCCACTTCCGGCCCACCCTCATCCCCCAGCATTTCTACCGCCGCACTCCTGACCCATATATCAGGATCATCTGTAAGTTTGCGAGCCGCCGTAAGAGCCACCGCCCGCGAAACATTCTTTAATCCCTGCAAAGCAAATAAACGCGCCGTTGGATAATAATCTTCAATCCCTTTAGTGAGAAGCGGGACAAGTTTAGGATCATGAGATTCCCCTGCCGCCCGCAGTACCGCCGCGCGTACAAAAGAATTCTCATTATTGTAAGTTTCTATTAATAACGTCTGGCAGTCTTCACGGAGTTTTTTTAAAACCCCTTCAGTCCCCGAATCGGCCAAGGCATGACCTTGGAAAGCCAAAAAGACAACCCCCCATAAATAAATCCATTTTCGCAGCATTTTCTTCAATCTATAAAATAGTCACGCTTATGAATAAGCAGCCACAAGGTTTCTATAAACCTCGGCCTCTTCATTTTTACCTCTTTTTGCAAAACCTTGAATCAGAACACCGCTTTTTTCAATCAACATCTCGGTCACCCAACCTCGTTGTTCCAAGTTCAGGTCATCACCGCGCAAAAGTTTTTCCAGAGCATAAACCCGCCATCGATCCATCCCCCAGTATTTGCGCGACAACTGATCTTCATGTCCGCCACGCTTGACGATCAACTTATCGCTCAAAAATTTAAAAGGATAGCGTCTCGCAATTCGAAGCCAAAGATCATAATCTTCACAAACTGGCATCGATTCATCAAAAAATCCGACTTCCTCCAACAACGATTTACGCAACATAACCGAAGAAGGACTGACAATACATAATGGCAAACATTGTTTAAAAATATCACCAGAATATTTCTGGTGCTTGTTCATTGGATTAACGCGAACTCCATTACGAATCCATTTTTCATCGGTATAGACGGCCTGACACTCCGGGTGTCCCTGCATCCATTTGACCTGCGCTTCCAGCTTGCCCTCTTCCCATAAATCATCCGAGTCGAGAAAGCAAATCAGCGATCCCCTTGCCTCTTCAATCCCTCTATTTCTAGCATAAGAAACTCCACAGTTTTCCGGCAAATGAATGACTCGGATATCAGGAAAATTTTGAAGTACCTTTTGCGTAGCGTCCGTGGAACCATCATCGACCACGATCAATTCAAAACCGCTCTGGGTGAGAACCGAATGAAGGGTCTCAGCCAGACAATAGGCTCTGTTGAAAGTTGGAATAATGACTGAAACCAACGGCAGACCTCGCTCAATTAACATTATCCGCTAGATTAAGACCGACACATCCTCCCTCAATATCCAGGCAAACACAAAAATGCCGTAAGGCTAACGAGGGGTACAAATTCCATAATATAGCAAACCCCGGCGACTGGCGGAACAAATGGCTCCTCAACGTAAGGCAGAGCAACATCCTCCGCCTGTGGGACCACAAATGCCTTGACAAACCCCTGAATATCTCATATCAATAGGGACTATTCCAAGGAATAATAGATTTAAAAACAGGTTGCCAAGCATAAAAAAAGGCGATGCTATCATCGTCCATTTGAATTCATTTAACAAGAGTCAGATATGGATTTCAGAGATGTCACACAGGATTTAAAAAACGACCTCGCCAAGGTTGAAAAAGCCATAAACGAGAATTATAAATCCGATGTTCCACTGATCCCAGGAATCAGTTCTTATCTGATGAACTGTGGCGGTAAACGCATTCGCCCCATGTTAACGCTTCTGGCGGCTAAGCTTTGTGGTCGCGATGCAGATGCGATGGTCGTCAAACACGGCTGTGTTGTCGAATATATCCATGCCGCCACCCTGTTACACGATGATGTGGTAGATGAAACCACAGTGAGACGTGGCAAAGAGACGGTCAACGCAAAATGGGGTTCCGATGCCAGCATTCTGGTGGGCGACTTCTTGATCTCGCGCGCTATTCTCATTCTCGCAGAAGATTGCGAAAGAAAAATAATTCAGGCCATCACCGAAGCCACAAAATCTTTGGTTGAAGGCGGCATTCTTGAATACGCTGAGGCCAGAAAAATCAATGTCAATGAAAAGTATATCCTTGATGTCATATACCGGAAAACAGCGTCCATCCTTTCAGTAAGCGCAAGGATAGGCGGGTTGCTCGCCAATGCTACAGAACAACAAGAAACCGCCATCATTTCTTTTGGCGATGATTTCGGCATGGCATTTCAGTTGATGGATGACGCGCTCGACTACGATGCCGATGAAAAGGTTTTAGGGAAACCTACAGGAACCGATTTTAAAGAAGGCCATGTCACACTTCCCCTGCATCATCTCTATGACAACGCAGACCGGAAACTGAAAAAAGAGATCGAAGCGTTCATCAAAAATGAAAATATCAACGCTGATGACGTGAAATATATAGTCGGACATATGCACCAACATAAGTCCATAGACTACACGCTCAACCTCGCTCGTTATTACATCGACCGAGCCAAATCGCATCTACGCAAAGCCGACTTTCCAGAACCGAAATACATCGAATATTTTGATGCTGTTGCCGACTACATCCATAGCCGACACACCGCTCCCAGTTCCACCGCCATTGTAAAATAACAGGCATGTGCCTGTTTACACTGCATTGCCCATATTACAGATAAAAAATAAACCCGAATCATGATCTCCTCAACACTTAAAAAATGGATAGGCCTCCCCATTACCTGCGAGAATCCGAAGTCGATATTTGTCGGATTAATTGGCGGAGTCGGTGATTTGATTGTGGCAGCCCCATCGGTAGCCACTTTAAAAAGGAAATACCCGGAAGCCAAATTAACTTTTGGTGTTGGAGATGGAATATTTTTCAGCACCATAAAAAACGACCCCAACATTGATCATTTTGAAACTCCCTTTTCTTATAATGTCTGGAAGAAGAGAGGTCATAGAAAGGCCTATCGGGAAAAATATAAAGAGCATGATCTGGTCTTTCTTTTAGACAATGGAAATCGAAACTGGTGGAAGCCAAAAAAACACTTGCTGGACATCTATGCGGAAAAATGTGGGGTTACTTTGGAGCAACGCAGACCCCTAATTTATCTTGATGATAAGGACATTCAAGAAGCTCAAAGTAAACTGAATGAATTGGGAATTTCCAAAAACGACAAGCTGATGATTCTTTCACCAGAAACCCGATCAAAAAAAGAGATAAAGGAATGGCCCCAAGACCGGTTTCTATCACTCATTGAAAAAATCAATCAAAATTATGATTTTAAAATCATTACTCTTGTTTCCAAAGAAAACCCCTACGATTATGACGGAACCATTCCTTTAAAAGGATACCCTTTAGGTCCTTCGTCAGCAATAATTCAAAAAGCAAATTTTTATATTGGACTCGACAATGGGTTGACCCATATAGCTTCCTGCTTCGATGTGAAAATGGTTTCTATTCATATCGGATTCCCCGTGGAATGCTGCGGCCCCCTTTCGCCCTTTGCGACAACAGTCGCTCACAAACCTTTCGATCCACCCGATTCCATCTCCGTAGACGAGGTTTACGAAGTGTTTCAAAAATCCATTTAATTCATTTAAAAATTCCAGTCACCACAGATAAACACAGATTCGTCATCGTGAGCGACAGAATGGAACACGGCGATCCAGATTCAACAAATCCTTTATCTGGATTGCTTCGCTCCGCTCGCAATGACGAGGTCATTCCCGAAAGAGCAATGAGGTTTACGAAGTGTTTCAAAAAAACATTTAATTCATTTAAAAATTCCAGTCACCGCAGATAAACACAGATTCGTCATCGTGAGCGACAGAATGGAGCGTGGCGATCCAGATTCAACAAATCCTTTACATGGATTGCTTCGCTTCGCTCGCAATGACGAGGTCATTCCCAAAATAGCAATGGGTAATTTATGCATCCTTTGCGACAACAATCCCCCATAAACCTTTCGATCCTCCTGAATCCATCTCCATCGATGAAGTTTACGAAGCGTTTCAAAAATCCATTGATACCATATAGTTTTTTAATCCCAAAATATGGTTCCGCGGAAAAGGAAGGAAAATTGTGAACCATTACAATTTAAAGTAAAACAATATATCGAAAAGATAAGCCAAGACTACACTAACCTAACCAATTGCCTGAACCTTGAAAAAAGGATTGCCCCAAACACCACTTATTGGTATATTTCAAATGTCTCTTAGTCTGAGTATTCTGAAAAATCAATGGATGCTCTATGCCAGGTGTAAGCTAGGCTTTTTAAATTGCGCGACATTCTTGCCGGGTTCGTAAAAGAACCCGGTCCTTCGAACCGGATTCTTTTACGAACCCGTCCGCTTAAGTAAGAGACTTTCCAGGTAAAATACTGTGTCATACCCAACTTCGAACCCTAAAAGCCAACGCCTTTTAGACAATGTTAAAACCATATTTTCTAAAAAACCAATTTTCCGAGAGTTAGAACCAAATATAATCTTTGTTTGTGGAGGATCAATCCAAGAAAATTCCTTCAGAGAAGGTTTTTTAAATTACGCAAAAAATGAACTAGAAACTTTTAGAATATTTTTAGCTGAAGATGCGGCACAAGATTTCATTGACTTCGACAAACCCCAATTTTTAGAACTAGCAGATTTTGAAAAATTAATCGCCGAAATAGCAGATACAATAATTATATTCCCAGAAAGCCCAGGATCATTTGCCGAAATTGGTTTCTTTTCAAACTCAATTAAAGAAATCACAAAACGCATTTTAGTTGTTAACAATATTAAAGAACAATCTAATTCCTTTCTTAATTTAGGCCCCATACATAAAATTGAAAAAGTTTCAGACTACGGGAAAGCCCTCCATTTAGAACCTTATCCTTCCACTTCTAATTTCCCCCAAATCAAGGATCGATTAGAAAAATTTTTCCCCAGAAAAAGACGCATAAAAATAAACTTCAACTCTTTTGCAAAGATTAAACCCTCTGAAAAATTATTTTATATCTATGAATTAGTAAGTATTTTTAGAATTCTATCCTTCGAAGGTTTAAAAAGTGCTATTAGAAATATTTTTGGAAAGCCAAAAGAAAAAGAATTAAAGATATTACTTTCACTCCTTGTATCAACGGGAGATTTAATTCGAATCGATGGTGAAGAGCAATTATTTATTACTTCAAAAAATTCTAACTCGTTCATCAATATCGAAAACCTTGACAAAAACAGGCTTATATTGTTGGCAACAGAAGCTTTAGAGCTTTCACATCCGAAATTTCATAAACTAGTGATTCAAAATCAATTATGATTATCCACCACATCTCAAAGGAAACTGGTTTAAACGAGGACTATTTGGCAAAGGTTATTCGAACGGCTAGCCACCATTACAAATTCTATGAGATAGAAAAGAGGACAGGAGGAAAAAGAAAAATTTTTCACCCTTCAAAAGAGCTTAAATTTATTCAACGTTGGTTAATAAAAAATTTATTAAATTTCCTTCCAATTCACGATTCAGTTTACTCCTATAGAAAAAACCGAAACACTTTCCAACTTGCCAAAAAACATAAAAACAAAAACTACCTTTTAAGGATTGATTTCAAAGATTTCTTCCCATCAATTAAAGGCAAAGACATTTCTTTTTTAATCAATAAAAACATCGATTGTTTTCCATACCCCTTATCAAGCGATGATATTCACATTATCAGATTAATAACCTGCAAAGACGACTCAATCACTATTGGAGCTCCCAGCTCCCCTATAATAAGCAATTCAATACTCTACAACTTTGACAAATATTGGGACAACCAATGTCAACAGAAGGGAGTGACCTTTACCAGATATGCAGACGACCTATACTTTTCAACTTCAAAGAAAAATGTATTAGAACCCTTGCTTACCGAGTTAACAAATGATTTAAAAAAAAGAACTTCCCCAAAATTAGAAATCAACAAAAAGAAAACTATGTTTTCATCTAGAAAACATCAAAAAAGAGTAGCAGGTTTAATTTTAACTTCCACAAAGGAAATATCGATTGGACGAGAAAAAAAGAGGTCTATCAAGAGTTTGGTATATAAATTCATAAACAACGACTTAGATATTGATAAAACCAATTACCTAGCAGGTTATTTAGCATATATTAATTCGGTAGAGCCAAAATTCACCCATAGTCTAAGAAGAAAATATAGCGATGAAATAATTAATAAAATATTAAATAATCCAAATTTAAAAAAAGGGACTCCATAAATTAAATTCCTATGTTCACTTCTCGCTTTCCGCAGATAATAACGGCTCGGTCCATTCTCAGACCTACCCTTCACAAGTCTTATTCAAAAACTCGTTTGAAAAAATTCAGCATGGCTGTCCAAGCCTGTTCATCGGCTTTTTTGTTGTATTGGAGTGCCGCGATATTGAATTTCTTACTGAATTCATCGGCTTGGGGATTGGTAAAGCTGTGCCTGACTCCTTTTAAACTCATGTAGGTGAAGTCTACATTGGCCTTGAACATATCTTGAGAAAAGGAAGCCACGGCTTCCGGCTTTAAAAAACCATCTTCTGATCCGTTGATGATAAGCACCGCAGACTTCATAGAATTTTTCGTAATTGCAGGTTCCGTTGGCAATGCACTATGGAACGCAACGACCCCTTTTAAATCGGCTCCGCCTCTCGCCATGCGAATAGATACTGCACCGCCGAAACAAAATCCTATAGAACCGATACGCGTGGCATCTACGGTTTTATGCCCTTGCAAAACTTCCATGGCTTTGTTGTACCGAGCCTGAGAATCCGACCAGTTACTAAAAGCCGAATTCATAAACTCCCCGGCTTTTTTAGGATGGTTCGCCAGTTTTCCATCGCCATACATATCCAATGCCAAAGCCGTATAACCCGCTTGAGCCAGCATTTTAGCGCGATTGCGGGCATGGTCGTTATGTCCCCACCATTCATGCACCACCAGAACACCGGGGCGTTTGCCATGAATGGAATCGTCATAAGCCAGATAGCCCGTTAACTTTGTACCGTTGTGGCTGTATTCGATCTCTTCTGTCTTTACCCCTGCATTAGCCAACACAACGAAACTGAAAAAAGCAATAACACTCAATGCGAATATTTTTTTCATGGAATTAAACTCCATTATAATTTGTAACTAGATGAAAAATTGTACCGGGCAAAAACAGGAAAAGGAAGAAAAATCCATCCGCTGGCACATTTCAATTCTACCCCTGCGGGGCATGAAGGAGAATTAACTGACTCACGCGGGGGAATAGCGAACCGATTATTTATTTTTGAGAGGAGGGAGATCAATTGGAAGGCCGATGTCTCTGGCCTTAATCCCACGCAAAAAAGAAAGCATTCCAAGAAGCTCTCCATGATACTGATTAAATTTTTTTGAATTATTCAAACACCTATACCCTACAGCCTTAAATAAATAGAGCGGCACTTTTGACAAAACAAAACTTAATGCCGTTCCTTTATATTTTTTTTGCATATAGGCCTTAGACCAACCTGTATGCCAATTTTTACACCAATCTAACTCTAAACTTTTTTCTGTAGACTCTCCACAGTCGTGGTCGGCATGAGCCGAGTCAACATGAATCAAACTAAACCCAGCCTGGCTCATTCGCAAACAAATATCATCATCTTCATAAAACAGAAAAATATTTTCGTCAAAACCTCCAATTCTTTTAAATTTACTTAAGGGGAAAAATAGAGCCGCTCCGATTAGAAAAACGGTGCAACAATCGCCTTGGGGCAAACAAGCGCCCACTTTCCCCACTCTCTCTAGTGGGCGACCGAATGATCTATGACCAAATTGAACGCGTTTGTTACCCCCCCCCAGGTTTTGGGCGCAAGAATCCCTGAATCAACATAACGGTCTGCTGCTTGAACCAGGTTTTTAATAGCATCTTGTCGAAGACGAACATCGGGATTAAGCAACATGCCAAACTCTGTCTTGACTTTGGAAAATCCCAAATTAGCCCCAACCCCATATCCCAAATTTTTACTTGTATTAACTAGATTAACTGATTTGAATTCAGCAACAATATTTTTCGTATTATCAGAGCTTCCATTATCTACAACAATAATATTTGGAATATCACTAAGCGATTTAAGACAGTCTCCTATCACCTTCTCACTGTTAAAAGTGATGATAACAATGGTCACCCTTTCACTCATCACATGTTCTTTCCATAAATGCTACCCTCATTGAATCTATCCTAAATTTAATTAAAACTGCAACACAACCTTCGAGTTTTTCTAAAAAATCAAACGTAAGGAGTTTACGCAGTGAAGAAAGTACTGAAAAAAGAGAAAAGAGACTGATGACTTATTAGATGCTATTGAACTCGGGACACGGTGTCAACCGTATTAAGTTGATTTAAATGCTGATCTCTAATCGGGCATTGCCCAATTTAATCCAGCGTCACGCTGGAGTTATTGCTTCCATTTGGCATTGATGGCGAGGGAACCCATGCGGATTCCACCCATTCGCAAGCTGGTCAACAGGTCGAGAGATGGAATAAAAAACAGGCCACGGGTTTTGGCGGGTTGTGTTAGGGACTCGCTATGCTCTTCCAATTTGGATGGGTTTTTATCGAAAGTCAGAGCATAGTCCCCAGACTCGTCATCTGCTTTATAACTATAACGGTGCTGTGGTAACTCCGTAGATGTTTTATCGTTGGTTAAGAATCGGTGTGTGCTCAGAAAACTGCTTTGCGCCTGATCGAGGTAATTGGGGTGTTCTATCAGCACTTGCTCTTTCACCTCTGAAATATTGGAATGCTCGCCACCCTCGACTTCAACTTCTTCGATCAGCTCTCCGTCTTTTCCAAACAGTTCTCCTACCTGCTTCGCCAACTCGCGGTTCAGCTTTGGATAGCCTGAAGAAAAATAAAGCAACATATCGCCTTCAGACTCCGGCACTTCTTCATCCCCGACATCTATTTCATCGAAAGCACGAAAGCCATCTGGGGACGGGATATCCGGCGTGATGAGCAACCAGTTCATAGGACCGAATCCAACGGTCACAAAATGCGACTCACCATCGGCGATCTCGTAAGCCATTCCCGGAGTCTGAGCACCAATGCGTGCCACGTTCATGGCAATCAAAGGTAGATCGCCAAATATATATTTTTGAATCAGCGAATATTGATAGGGGGATTTCAACACCCCTTCCTGACATTGCACGGATGGAGTTCCTCCATAGGAAACTAGCAATGGTATTATCTGCGTTAATAATTCATCTCGGTCTGCTTTATTTGGAGATAAGTAACCTCCCCAGCCCCTCCTTATCAGGAGGGGTTTATTAAAAAAACAAAGGGCCTTTTTACTCCAAAGAGGTAAGGCATATTATCTAAACCCGTTGTCGCCAATATTTCACCCCACGAAGTGGGCTAACCGACATAGAAGCATTTGCTGGCAGGGGTTCGGGTATCCATATTCTTACCGCGTGAAGTATGGTCATCGATCTCCGCTGCACAACCGATCATTCTGCCGAACAAAAAGGTAGCGAAACTTGCAGATTCGATATCCTCTTCCTTAAACTTGCCGCCGCTAAAATCGGTCCAAACAATTTTGAGCAGGATAACGGCGATAACCGCATCGATGTTCACACAATAAACGTTCTTACTGACTTTCGCCTTGAATAACGCTTGAACGAGGCTGTGGTAAAACTCAAGAAAAACGTTGTTGATACCTTTTTCCTTGAACAGACCATTAACGAAAACTTCGCGCGGATCGTAGTTCACATCTTTGCCTTTGAACACAGGATGATTCACGCAAGGCAACTTGGCATAATCAAGGTTACCCACTGCTTTTTGCTTTTTCTTGTAGTCAGAATATTCATTCGCAACTTTAAGAGCCATAGCATCGAGGTCAAGACCGTGATTGCCATCAGCAGGGTCTTTCAAGCCTTTGCCCTTGAAGTTTTCCATAAGGAATGCCGCCGCTTCAAAGCCGTTTCCGCCATGGGCGAAACCGGTATGCGTGAGGAATCCGATAAAAGCCTTATTCACTTGCACACGCTGAGGCTGTTCCGGCCCATCAGCACTGACTGCACCTTTGCAACCTTGAGCCGAAATGGTGCCCGGTCCGTTGGTGATGATGAGTCCAAGCAGAACCTGAAACTCATAAAGTTCAGATTCAGAAGGCTGTCGACCCAACAACGTAACAAAAGCCGTTTTGGTAAAACTGTAGTTGGGAATCAACTCTTCGAGCTTGACCCCGGCAATAGCATCTTCTGTGTGTCGAGAAGCTGGAGCAGAAACACCAACGATGGTGCTGTAGATACGTGAGTACCAGGGCAAACGGGTGAGCGTGTCTTTAGAAATCTTTTTACCTCGTAACGCTTCCCACCCAAGAGTAACCCATACCGCTCCGAATAACGCATCGGTAGAAAGTTTTCCACCATTGGCTGCCGCAAAGTCTTGTACAAACTTAATGAATACAGAATCACCGGCCTTATTGAGACATTCGGCCAGTTTTGCAGCGCATTCATCTTCGCCATCAGCAAGCAGAGCGTCTTTATATTTATCTGCTTCTTTCAATTGTGCAGCGTAATCGAATGTCTCTTTCGGTCCACCGAGTTTGGTGAATTGGAACAACTCTAATAGCGCACTGGAAGCATCCATAGCTTTCTGCACCATTTTCTTGCCGACAATCGCTACTGCGGAAGATACAACGGTGTTCGGCGAGTTGCCATTTTCACGAGACGCTTGGGCCGCTGCCATCGTCGGTTGATTATGCTGATTGACATGCATATTCAAGACAATGTTAGCTATCTTTTCTCCGTACTCGCAAGTGTATTGCTGCGTGAGGGCGAAAACCAGATTGGACTCAAAAGACTTCATCGAAGCATCGAGAATAGATGTGTTATGAATTTTCGATACCTGGGTTTTCGGGTCCATCATCGAAGCACCACTGGCATCCTTCAAAGTTTCGCGTCGATATTGCGCACCCACCATTTTATCGAGAGCTTCGATCTGTTGATTGTAAGGAGCAGACGCTTCAACAACGGGTATATCCAATTCGGAAGGGAGTGACAAGCCCTGGTTGTTACCGAACCACGGTTTCAGATCAAGGCTGCCTCGTGAATCGAAATCCGGTTTTTTACCATTGAGTTCCATGACCTTGGTCAAGGCTTCTGGGATATGTGCGATGTTGGTAACCAAAGCCCCCTTTTTCGAGAATATTGGTTTTTCCGGAGTGTAAATTCCATCGACTCCAAAATAATCCATGAACCATTGTTCTTTGGCGAGAGCATCATCACCCGCACCCGACAAAGACCCTGCATGACCGCAGGCTTTCGTCAGTCGCGCTTTCCAACGTCCGACAACACAGGCAACGATGGGTTTGTCAGACTTCAGCCCTTGCTCATAGTATCCACCTGGCTCACTGTATAGGACTGCGGCCTCCGAACGATCGTCGTTGTCAAATGCGTACAGAAACTCTTTTGCTCCGTATTGAATATAGACATCTTTGCCACTGGAAACAGAGGTTGTGGTTCCCCACCCTGCTGTGGAAAGATATACGGCAATAGTCGTTGTGAAATTACCCGAATTGGAAAAAAGAGCAATGGAACCTTTAATGAGTGATTCTTCAGGAGCGTTACCCCCTAACGCACCACCCAATCGGACATGGTTCCATGCATCGGCCAGTCCCAGGCAGTTGCCACCGAACAGATCAACTCCATTCGCCTGACAAATCGCTCTCATGATTCGAGAGTCTTTCACTGAAACTTTTTCAGTGAGAATAATTGCCTTAGTGAGGTCTGGATTGTCGCGTACAGCTTCGGCGAGTCCATCTTTCACCCCCGAAGGGGGAAGATAAATCACAACAGTGTTGAATTTATGTCCCGCTTCCATACCTTCTTTAATGGAATTGTAAACCGGGATTTCCCCAGATTTGGTCATCAGGCTTTTGCCTGATTTTCCCGGACCGGTACCGAACGCAATGTTACCGCCAGAATAATCATTACTGACCGGGGTAACACCTGAACTCTCTTTACCCAGAATATTCAATACTACGCATCTGTCATTTTTGGTTGCCAATTCAGACAGCGAGTTGATGCCACAGTAAAAGGGAAAATCCCCTACGCCTTGCTTATGCATTCAAACCTCCAACAGTTACGATAAGTTAAATTTTTAATTTGGCTTTAATTTCGTCTTTGCCACCGTTTTTCATCCACTCGTTGACCGCGAGAGCGTAATTAATAACTTCGGACATAGCACTATCATGCCCGAAGAAACGGTAAGGCAGTCCCAGAGAATCAAGAATTTCTTGCAGATAATTCATTCCACGGATGACATTGGGGCCACCTCGTCCGACAACAACGAAAAGCGGAATCGGACCATGCGTCTGAAAAAATTCACGCAGTCCATCTCCCATAGCACGGAATGTTTCATAGATATCCGTGTTGTTGGCTTTTCCGCCAATGATGAACAAGACATTCGACTGCGGCAACCAGTATTTAAAACTGATTTTTGAAATATCATTCATCTTTTCGTAAGGAGGATTACCGCCGAAGTCTGAAGAGATGGTAGCCTCTTCTCCCAACAATTCAGTAACCATGGCATTTGCGCCACCACCAAAAGTGGGTGCGGTAATGCTTCCTTTATCGTTCATAACGAAAACATCGCTCTGCCCCTGATAGGTGCGGAGTTGATTGATCTCCTGTTCAAACTCAGAATAATCGGATGCGAAAAGATGCGTAGGCAGATGCAATCTTTTCCACGCCGGGTCATCCAGATCAAACGCACACTTGAAGTCACAGGCAACGGGAGCTAAACGTCCGCCTTTACCTGGTTGCATGCGAATAGGATTGAGTTCCAACATCAACATTCCGTAGTTGTTGTATAAATCCCAAAGTTTTGGCAAATTCTGAACCAAAGGGCTGATCACCTGTGGCGGTGCGCCCAGGTCCATCAACGCATTCGACACATGAAATGCCTTTAAACCTGTCAACGCATCAAACGGAACCACGGCCAATTTACTGGAGTCCAATTCTTCGATATCCACACCACCATGATGAGTGATCGTCATAACAGGAGACCGATGCTCGGTACTTTCTGAAATAGAAAAATAAACTTCGTAATCCGCCGGCACCCCACCTTCATAAGTGACACCGTCAGACTTTGCCTTGTTGAACCCATCCACATGTTCAGCAAAATAGAGACGTTCTTTTTCTTTTAACGCATCGGTAATATTGTCCACTCGGCCTAATAGACCGGACTTGCCTTTTTTACCAACACCGCCCTTAAATACCGGTTTAATAAATATTTGTCCGTGACGTTTGATCATGTCTTTAATTTCATCGACACTGAGTTCCGGTCCACGAACTTCAGAGTGGGTAAATTCCACTAGGTCCAACAATTTTCTTCCCCAAAGCATGCCAGTTATCTGCATTTTGTTTTCCTGTCCTCCAAATTAAAAATTGAAATGAGGTTCTAGCAATTCAAAAGCTAAGTAGACCCGACTGCGGTCGAACCCGCTAAATATAATTTTTTACAAGAGTTAAGCGTAAAACGAGGGCTGTATTTTATGATATTTCACTCTTTTGTCAATAATATCCTGCGAGTGCAATAGTTCAGGTGATATGAGACTAGCCCTGTTCGGGTCAGAGGTGCGAGTCAAGCAACAGGTTCGGGGATCGTTCCTGCCGAGGATTCCTGCCGACGGGCCAGCGGTTGGGGCAATCGTCACCCTGAGCTTGTCGAAGGGTGGGGGGATAAAATATTCCTCCCCGTCACCCAACGGGTGTTCATGAGGGGAGGCTAGGTGGGGTGTGGATTTTAAAACGTTTTGAAACGAGCTAGGCGAAAATGATTCTAATCAATCCAACCCTCCCCTTACCCCTCCCTACGAAGGGAGGGGAGACGAATCAAACGTAAATGGAATATGGATAGTCTTTGGATTCTTTAAGAGCCATTTTTTCGCGAGTGGGTATA
>WASW01013897.1_pt1 | contig 42965 bp, 36 predicted proteins | sample 5698521 | NCBI WGS metagenome assembly WASW01 (sample SAMN11175560, study PRJNA528189) | sponge metagenome | isolation source: marine sponge | host: Leucetta | place: Antarctica: Western Antarctic Peninsula, King George Island | collected 2013-01
GTCCTATTTTTAAAAGATTCGTATTGCTGAATCTGGATTGCTTCACTACGTTCGCAATGACGACTTATCAAGTTCGTCTTCTTATAAAGAGGGGTAGGTGGGAGGTAGATTTTCTCTGGATTGAACGGGTGATTACAAAACCAACCCTCCCCAGCCCCTCCCTGTGAAGAGAGGGGGGTAATCCAGATGCTTCGATGAGCTCAGGATGACAGAACCCCCCATCCCCCTTATCAGGGGGGATGGTATCCTTCGATGAATTCACAAACGAGCAAGGGATTGATTCCAGTCCCGTTTTCCAGGAAAATTTAATCAGCCTGGATGGACCGTTGTTCGGCAGTTGCAAAAATAAAATCTTCAGCACCTGCTTTGCGGGCTTCTTCAATTATCTTTCCGAAAATTTTGAATTCTATATTTTTATCCCCATGCACCTCAATCGTATGGGTTTTGCCTTGATCTAATTCTGCCTTTAAACGATCTTCCATTTCACCTTGTGCAATCCGTTTTCCGTTCAACTCGATCTTTCCTGTGAGGGAAATTTTCAGGACAATATTTTTCTTCTCTATTTTAGTGGAGGTTTCAGCGACAGGAAGATCGGCTTTTAGAGCGTTGCTGATCGAATTGGAGGTCAACATAAAAAATATCAGCAACAGAAAAATAATATTAATGAGAGGAATTAAATCCAACTCAGTATTTCTTTTTCTCGAACAGCTAATATTAATCATGAGTTTCTTTACGCATAATTTGATTTAAGAATTCAAATAACAAGAGAAAAACTTCTGGCTCCTGCTTGTCGTGCCAAATCAAAAACCCGAATAAAAATATCGTATTTAGTCATGCTATTTGTGTGTACCCTCACTGCCTTATTATGTCTTCCTGCAATTTCGACTTCCAGCAATGCGCCTAGATTTTTGAGATTAGTTTTCCTCTCCCCTATCCTGATATCGGCAGCTCCATTGATCCAGATGGAAAGTGCAATCTCATTCTTATCATTAGAAGATGATTCTTCAGGGAGCCTCACACCTAACCCTTGACTAGAAACCGCAAAGGTGAGCATATAAAAAATTAGCAGTAAAAAGACCACATCAATCAACGGAGCTAAATCGGGTTTAAACGGTTTTTTATTTCCTTTTGTTATTTTAAGCATTCAGAGGGTTTGTCCGATACAATTTGAGGTGAGGATTCTGGATAAAATTTTCTATCCATCGAATAAATAAACTTGGTCCCATATTTGTTTAATTGAAAAGCCAGTTTTTCTTTTTTGCGCTCAAAATAATGCAGCATAATTACTGTAGGAATGGCAACAGATAATCCCGCTGCTGTTGTCAATAGAGCTTCCCATATGCCACCCGCAAGCAAGCCAGGGTTGACCTGCCCTTTATATTGCGCAACTTTATTAAAAGCCTGAACCATTCCTATTACCGTCCCTAACAAACCCATTAGTGGAGAGATCGTAGCGATTACCTCTAGCCCTCGCATATTTTTTTCAAGAGCATTAACTTCTTCCTGCCCTGCAAAGGTTAATTTTTCTTCCAATTTCCATCGAGGTATTTCCTTTTCATCCAGACCTGCTTCAATGATTCGTCCCAATGGATTCGGATTGCTATGACAGTGATCTAATATTTTATTTGTATTCCCCTCCTCTACTAATTTAAGGATAGGATTAAAAAAACCTTCGACATCAATAAAATAACTTTTAAAGAAAATAAAGCGTTCTATAATAATGGCCAAAGCCAAAATTGAGCAAAGGATAATAGGAGCCATTATTATGCCTCCTTTATTGATGTAGGTCGTTGCAGTTCCAAAGAGGCTAGAAGTCTCGCCCATCGAATACCTCCACTAATTAAAAATATTAACTATAAATTTTATTGATTTTCAACAAGGTCAGGCTTGCCATCGAAATTTCTATCGGCTTCTCTTTTTTTTAATTTCCCCGAAGAATCGAAGTGTTCCCAATGATCCGTTTTGCCGTCAAAGTTGGTATCACTTTCAACCCTGGCAACCATTTTTGAATCGTAAAAATATTGCCACTGATCTGGTTTTAGATCGGCATTGGTATCAAACCCAACTTTTTCCAGTTTCTCGTTGACAAAATAATCCCAACGATCCAATTTACCGTTTTTATCTATATCGTATTCAGTGAGAATTATTTTTTGCTTTTCGTTGAAATACCGCCAAATGTCTACCTGTCCATCACCGTTTTCATCCACTTCAACACGAACTATTTTTTCGTTACTATTAAAAAACTCAGTCCAGTCGAAGCGGCCTTTATTTTTCGAATCTTTTTCCACCCACTCCAACTTTCCACTCTTTGAATAATGTTGAATCTGATCCATTCGCCCATCATTATTTGAATCAAATTCAGCTTTGACCATGTTATTTTTGCCTTGAAAATGCTCAATCTGATCTATCGAACCATTATGATTGGTGTCGTATTCGACTTTAATAGTTAATCCCTCTGTAGACTTATGTCTCCATTGATCCATTTTTCCGTCAAAATTGGTATCTATCTTCGCTACTTCCGCATACACCAGCCCAGAGACAAAAGCAAAACAGAAAAAAACTAACAAACTGAAAACCTTTATATTTCTTTTTCGCATTTTCATTTTTTATCTTAAAATAAATGATATTGGAATTTTTAGTGATGCATAATTTTTATTCAAACTTGCAGGTATATTAGGAAACGGTGCAGCTTCTTTTATTGCTTTAATCGCTGCTTGATCCAATATTTTATGTCCAGAAGAGTTTTCTACGGATAATTCTAAAATGTTCCCTTCTTTATCTAATTTAAAGAACAAAAATGCTTTACCTTGCTGTTTTCGCTCTCTTGCTAATGGAGGGTAGGTTTTGGTCTGAGCAATTTTAAATTGAATGGAGTTGGTGTATCGGCCCCATATTTCCTTAAACTCATCCCCTGTTAGCAAACCATCATCTACCTCGGAAATCTCCTTGATATTTTTAACAACAGCAGGTGCGAATGAAGGAGAAGAAAAACTTCGGGTGCTCACTCGAACAGCTTTGCCTGCCTGCATATTATTTGAAGGAGCGAAAGAGCTAACTTTTCTTGCAATTTTGGAATCGTGTAACAAGTTTGAGTAACTCAGTCCTGAAACGGCTCTCTTTGCGTAAGGCACACCATTATTTCTAAAGTTGCTAATCGGCGCAAAGGCCACATTTAATTGACTCGCAGAAGGACTTGTTTTTATAGAGGTCCTGAGTTCACTTACGGGCTTTAAATTAACTGATTGAGTGAAACTCGCAGGCAGAGGCTTTAGATGAACCAATTTTGGCAAAGTTTGAGTTGTGGTTTTCAATACAGCCTTTTTCATAACTGGCATTGATTTCTTTTTATGAACACGCAGTGGCTTTGACTTTTTAATTATCTCGAGACGCACCTTTTCAATTTTATTTTCCAGCTTAATAGTTGATTTTGGCGGTAGTGCTGAAAAAAAAGTTAGTAGCACCAAATGAGTCCCGACCGAAAATCCAATAGCATGAAAAATATTAAATGTTTTGGCGAGGCTTTTGTAGGTGCTCATTTATCAAACCTTCCTCTACATAGTACGGCTTTAGTTTCTTTTTCACCGATCTCTGTCCATGTCGCATAAATTCTTCCGCCACTTCCTGCAAATAAATAGGGATAAGCGACACTATCCCCAAGAAACGGAACTTTCCTAGGTGTGCCAGGAGTCCCGTCACCTGCAATCTTGACTAACCAAGGACGAATAACTCCCCAACCATCATCGGACTCAGGGTTTCTTCCTTGAAAAATGATCCATGCTTCTCCCTCGATCATTTGAATATCAGGATGATTTGCATCCAGCACTTCCCCCTGTATTTCTCCTAAATATCTAAAGCTTTTCCCTTTATCATTAGATAGGCCTGCGCGTAGAGTTGCTCGATTGCCAGCACCGCTATACCATGAAATAAATAGTTTCCCGTCCTGAAATTCCATAGAAGCCCCGGAATGAGGGCATCCATTTATCTTCCATCCTTTTTGGGTAACCCGTACTTTTTTAGCCCAAGTCTGCCCCTTATCATCGGAAGAAGAAACAACCACAACCCGATTGTTATCTTTATAGACATGTCTCCAGGAGATGTAGACATTTCCCGAGTCATCAAATGTTAATGCAGGTCGACAACACGGGCAGACATCGCCTGCCACTTTTATATTTTTTTCGAAAGAAGCACCTTGATTCGAGGAGCGGGCGATGTATAGAGAAGAAGTTCCTGGTAAATTTGTTTCTTTTCCTCGCCCATCAAGCCAGGCAACATAGAGGGTCCCATCGGGACTCACTTCCATCGTCTGAAATGAATGATAAGATTTTTCGTTATCGTCGTTCACTTTAATAGATGGCAGGAAACTCCTTCCAAAATTCATGGAACGAGCAAATTTGAGATTATCGCCACCTGACCAGACAGCATATTTACCAATGCCAGGTCCTTGTTTAAGCAAGGGGCCATTTTCTCCATGAGAGCTGACTTCTCCTTCTGTATCATTTACACGGTAAGGCTTGGAAAAAGTGTCTCCCGTGTTATGTGAACTTGTATAATAAAGGTCTTGCCCCTTCCCACTTTTCCTGGCCGCATATATAAAGCCCATACCTTCAGATGCCGACAAAAGTAATTGCAATCCATTCCCCTTATCAACCTCTTGAGGTTTAGATTCCCAAGTTACCCATCTCTCTTTATTAGAAGATTTTTTATAATTTCCTTTTTCTAAATCACCAGCAAATACTAAACTCTTATTAATTTGAAGATAAGAAATTATTAAAAGCAGCAGCATACCTCCAATATTTTTACTTATAGTTTTTACAGTGAACATGAGTTCTACCCTTCCATTTGTTTGGACGAAATAAGGGACCTGATATCGATATATGTTTGTCAGGAGGAAACAAGTGCAACTTCTTTAGTTGAAAGTGACTCGCACGCCACCAAAAAATCGTCTCAAATCACCCGCATAAAAATCTGCATTTGTACCCGTGGTAGCCGAAGCAGCAAAATTGGATATATATTTTTTATTCAATAAATTTCGCCCTTCGAAGAACAAGCTGATATTTTTATTAACGTCATAACCCGCACCCGTGCCAACGATTGCGTAGCCAGGAACGGTATTTGTGTTATTGAAATCCGTATCTGCTTTGCTGGCAGCAAGCATATTCATTGCAACAAACCAGCTATCCTGGTCGTACCGCAATTCTGTATTATAAAAATGCGAGGGCTGCCCAGGAATTTCGTTATCCCCAAATTTTGCATCATTATCAAAATAAAAGTTACTGTAGGTGTAAGCATTCCACATCTTCAGGCTATCTCCATTTGACAATAAATTTTCTCCGAATCGGATACCCACACCTATTTCTGCTCCTTGATGTACCGTGGACTTTGAATTAAATGTAGAGTCCGTAAACGCCCCCGCAGCTCGAAATCTAAGCAACTCATCTTCTAGTTTTGCGTGATATAGACTGATGTCCCACGCAACGGGTCCTTGCTCACCACGAGTCCCAATTTCATAGGTCCATGCCTTCTGTGCTTGCAGTTGACTGAATCCCACTGTGTTTCCCTGGGTTAAATTAGAAAAATCGGGAGGCTCAAAGCTTTTACTGATATTTGCAAAAACCTGGGTTTTCTCGGTGGGTTTATAGAGAAATCCAATTTTAGGATTGATGGATTCATAATCGGAACTGGCTGTGCCAGTCGGGGTTCTTTTATCGAACACATCCCGGTTGGCCCAGATATATTGAAGGCTGGTAACAAAAGATAGTTTAGGGATTACAAAAAATGAATTTTCCCCATAAACAACTATATTTTGTGCGGCTTGATCTGCATTGGAAGTAATTGTTCCTGCTTTCCCAGCCTTATTTGTCCAGACTTTTGCATTCGTATCCCCAAAATGAGTCGTGACCCCAAATTGATATCGATTTAAATGTCCTCCTAAATCATAAGATCCCAAGTTTTGAGTATAGAATCCATAGTTGATACTTTCCTGATCAATCACACCAACAACGGCTATGATAGGGTGAAAGAGGTCTTTGTAAAAAATGAAGGAACCAACATCCATTTTATGTCCATCACCCAAGTCGACTGTTGTTTTATTAGAGAGACGGTAGGAAATAATATCTCGCCGCTGATCATCAGATTTTGCGTTGACTCTGGAAGACTCCGGGTCTGTAAGGGCCTGATTTTGAGTAACCGACCCTGGTAACTCCAGATCAATTTGATTCGCTGAAAAATAGAACCTTGTTTCAGCCTGACTTGAAAGTTTTATACCCACGTTAGTGTTGAACTTGATATTTTCCTGATCTGCATGCTCCCGAAATCCGTCACTAGTGGTTCCCGTCAGACTCATAAACATATCGGAACCATCTTCAAATATTTTTCCTGATTGCATGTTTCCACGAAACGTATCGTCAGAACCCATTTCGAAACGCAGTTGATAACCTGGCTGGCTGTGACCTGTTTTCTGAATCATATTTATGGAGCCACCAAGCGTCGTAGAGCCGAATTGCATGGCATTGCCACCCTTGTAGATTTCAATTCGTTGTAAGGCCAGAGTGTCGATTTCTTGAAAGTCTCCAGTTCCATCGGCGGCACCGAAAGGCACACCGTCTTGAAATCCTTTTAAGCCCTTCTGATGGAAGCTACGCTCAAGACCCGAACCACGGATGGAAATACGTACTTCCTCCGCAAAGCGTTTAGTGGCAAAAACACCGGGAACGTGACTGACTGTATCTTGAAAATTGAGACTGTATTTGTCCTCAAAGACCTCTGCCCCAACCACATAAACGCCACCTGGAGTGCGTTGAATAATTCTTTTGGCATCAAAATTATTTGGAACAGTCAACGTACCCGGCAATGTTCCACTTGGAGTTCCAAAGTCAGGTATGGGTGCTGCAATGACCACCTCTGGCAAAACAGACCCTTGATCTACATCCTCCGCTTGAACTGCAAGTGAAGTAAAAACACAGAAAGCTATATTTAGTGAAATTAACTTAAATTTATTGTGTATCAAATAATGCACAGATATTTCCTCTATCTAAGGTACAGAGTTCTTTAAATCCACACAAAATCCATTAGCTTCTTTTAAATTGAAATATAAAAGAACACCGCAAAACAATTTCAGTTCAAATTAGAAACATAAAATTAAAGCGGAAATGGAAGCGGGACTGAATTGATTTTGGGTTTACAAAGTTAGATTTAGAGAACTTCTGGAGGAGGATACTGCAAATTTAGATACTGTTGGGTAGTGAAGAATTTTTCAATAAATATTTCTGAAGACAAACAACGGAAATCAGCAATATAAATATTGTTTTGAAAATAATCGTTTTGGAAGGAAGTAGACGGCAACGTTCCAGCCTCTTTGCCGTGACACTCAACGGATATTTTTTGAGTTGCTGACCGACCCGACAAATCTGTATGCCGACAAAAACCATCGCGATGGTGATTATTCAATAAACAATGAAGCCCTTCTTGTTTCTTATCAAAAGGGGATGCCAATTCACTTTCCACTGCCCCATCAGGGTGATGATGTGTATTAGCAAACACATTAGAAGCACCCATTAGAGCGAACAGAAAGGTCAGTAAAATAATAAGTCTTTGAAAATTCATAACAACCTGACTATTGTAGTTTCGCTTAATATATACACCTCCTGAAATAAATGTCAAACCCTATTCAGAATAAGGCGTAAAAAATGGAGGCTCATGCCAACCATTTTTTTTGAGCCAAGGCAAAAACATCGTCATAAACTTTTTTTACGGGTATTTTTTTCTTGCGAGCGGCATTTCTGCAATCTTCAAATTCTGGGGCCGCTTGAACGGTTTCTCCATCTAACCTTCCAATTTTGATTTTGATGACACCATAAGAAGTTTTTAATTTCTGTATCTCTCGATCCAAAGTCAATCTACCTACTTCATAAAATCGAACTCCAAATGATGTTGTTTCCCGCAGTAAAATTTTTGACAATATTTCTCTTTCTTGTTTCTCAGCAAGAACAGAAACTTTAGTGGCAGGTCGATTCTTTTTCATAATGATAGATGAGAAATAAACATCGAGTGCTCCTGCATTGAAAAGCGATTCCATCACCGCATCAAATATTTCTGGATTCATATCATCGATATTGGTTTCAATCATTACAAGACTGGCAGATTCTTTCACAGGCATCTCGCCAACCATCACTCTTAACAGATTCGGGATAGAAGGGATAATGCGACTGCCTGCTCCATAACCCTCTTCTGCAAGGGTCATCGCTGGCATGGATTGAAATTTATCGGCATAAAACCCGATCATTGCCGCGCCGGTTGGGGTGGTCAACTCAGTTTTAACACCTGTTGAAAACACAGGTATGCCTTTTAATAATTTAAGAGTCGCTGGAGCGGGAACAGGCAATCGACCATGAGCACAATCTACAAATCCTTCTCCTGCGTTCAAAGCTGAAGAATAAATCTTATCGAGTTTTAAGGATTCTATCGCCCAAACTCCGCCGACGATATCGACGATGGAATCAATGCCCCCTACTTCGTGAAAATGTATTTTTTCAATAGTCGTATTGTGTATTTGAGCTTCGACTTTGGCGATTCTTTTAAAAATTTCTATGGAATTATTTTTTACTTTTGCAGGCAGGCATGACTGTTCAATTAATTTCCTGATACTCGTGAAACTGCGATGCGGAGGTTTGGGTTTCTCTATTGCGACAGTAATTTGAGTGCAAGCCAAACCATTTCTTTGAATCTTTTTGGCTTGGAGTTTATATCCTTTTAGATCAATTTTTTTTAAGGCTCTGCGAATAGCCTTTATATCGACTCCCAAGTCTACCAAAGCACCGAGGATCATGTCGCCACTAATACCTGAATAACAATCGAAATACGCAGTTCGAAGGGTTTTCACGCGTCTTATTTCTTGAACGAATATTCAAATAGTTCTTTAATAGCTTTTTTTCCTTGTGGATTTAAAAAGCGAGTGCCGGTACCCGCAAAACTTTTATTTTTTATTTTGGGTTGGTCTTCATGGCTCCAGTTTTCTTTTACCCATTTGAACCAGGCATGTTGTTCCTGATCGTAGACATGTAGAGATTTATTGCACAACTTGGAAAACTCTGCGCCCCAGCCTGTTCCACCTTTAACGGTATTGTCATCGAGAATAGTACCGACCACAAAAACCTCTTCGGCACTATTTATCTGGTGCCAGATACTCTGCAATACTTTTTTAAACATGGGGCCTGTATTATATTTCCTGTTCATTAGCTTCGACAAATAAGCCAGGCTGACATCCCCTTTTAATAACTCTTCTGAAGTCAGAACACGGACTCCACGCGAGCGGAAAATCTTATGGTTATCGAAAGTGTAATTCACCTCCTGCACACCCCATTTTTCAGATGCCTTACCGAATTCAGATTCAGAGCCTTGAGCACCACCACTGTATAGAACACAATTATTAGGGTTCATTTTTCTATGGAGATAAAAGGTTAAAAGTTCCTTAGTATAAAATCAAACTAACAGAATCATTATATTCTGAAAAGGGAAATAACAGAAAAAGTAAAGTGCTGCTATTAGCGAAAAAATCAGGAAGGGTTCGGCTTAATTTTCTTGAAGAAGCGACTCAATATTCCTCGTTTTTCAACCTTTTGCACATGGTCATGCACCCGGTTTGCCATAGGTGTGCTTTTTTTCTGATGCTCATCAATAAAAAGTTGCAACAAAATATGGCAAGAATGGCAGCCACCGCCTGCCTCGCAACTTTCGGTGACCTGATCAATTTTTGTCAGATTACCCTTCTCGATGGTGGCCCGAATGGTGCTTTCATTTACTTGATGACACTGGCAAATAGCCTCTTCCGTTTGCACTTTATGCGGTAGATTCATACTAATGAAATTTAATTAATGAGAATTGTTCTCATTATTTTAGCTAAAATAGGTTGGATTGTCTATTTGAAATTTAAGTGTATAGGCGGAGTAAATTAAGCCGAAAATGATGGGGGCATTGACGGGCGGATTTACGTTAGCGTACCTAGATGAAAAAGATATTCCAAGTTATGAAACTTGAAGTTACGGATCGCAAATATGATTGTTCGCCAGGTAGATGGCCACATCGAAAAAGTAAAAACCCAACATGTTATCCAATTATTTTATTTGCCTTATTCCCCGTCTTTGGGAGAAGATGAGGATAGCATTACTAGATAAAATTAATAACTCACCCGTGGAAGATATCGATATTGCATCAAAAACAGGATGTTGATTTAATAAAGACCCGCATTAAGTTTTTAAAGGAGCAAAAGCAATGACCAAAAACGGTGACTTAGAAATAGTCCATGATAGCGACAATGTCTATCGGGACTTTGGTTATCCAGACGCAGATGTCAGGCAGGCAAAAGCTTTGTTAGCGGCTGAAATTATTCGTTATTTACGGATAAATGGACTCACTAATGTGCAAGCGGCCAAGAAAACAGGGTTCAACAGATCCGATTTTTCGAGAATCAAGGAACCGGATTTAAAACGCTTTACCATTGACCGCTTGATGACCATTTTGAATAAGCTTGACCCTGAAATGGATATCAATATGGAGTTCAAAAGCAAATCAAGATCAACCCCCTTTCAACAAGAGGCTACTCTTTAACCACGTTTCGGCAGAATGCGTAGAACTATATTGGTTTACAATTCTCCTTTATAGGGAACTGAGCTAAATACCCAGCTATCATTAAGTATGAGCTAAATATCTAATGCTATTTTTTATTTTTAAAATTCATTATATAATTATAAAATGTAGCTAATTACAAAAATAAGATTCCATCCTGAAAATCCAAATAACCTAATTCTCAGCCTGCCTTCGACACACTTCCTTACAACTTATTCTAACGATATCCTGAAACACTTCAAGGTATAGTTAAGAATGGGCTTATCCATTTATATCTTTTATACCTAACCAGGGAAAAGCAAAGGTGCATAAGCTGAAAGCAGGGCGAAAAAATGGCATAATCGAATTTTATTGCAATGGGTAAGGTGTCGAGAGAACGGGACTAGAGCCAAGAAGCAAGATACATAACGCATGAACATTACACAAATTGAAAAGAATTTAAAAAAGCTGGTGAAGGGTTTCTCTCAAGAGAACTTCATCTACGATCTGCTGCTTGCGTATGGCCAGCCTAAAAATACAATTACGCTTCTTAAAAAGGGAAGTCGCAATCTCTCCAAACGGGATGACCAGATCATCCTCAAGAAAAAGATGTTCTTTCAGAAGGTCAATGATAATGAGCTTCACAAGACAATAGATGAATTACGTCATAATAAAACAACTATGCGGCACGACCCACGCTTTATCATTGTGACAAATTACAAAACCCTGCTCGCCGTTGACACAAAAACGCAAGACACGCTGGATATTGAGATAGAAAAACTGCCTCTGCACCCTGACTTTTTCGGGCCGTGGGCGGGACGCGAGAAATACCAGAACAAAGACGAAAACATCGCAGATGTCAAAGCCGCCGAGCGCATGGCAAAGCTCTATGATGAAATCCTCAAAGACAATCCCGTCCACAATAAGGAAGAGCTTCACCCGCTGAATGTGTTTCTATCGCGTTTGCTGTTTTGCTTCTTTGCCGAAGACACCCATATTTTTGATGAAAACGTTTTCACAAATTCCATCAATTCTAATACACAAAAAGACGGCAGCGACCTTAACGTTCATTTGAATAAAGTGTTCAATATCCTCAATACACCTGAAAAACAGTGGCATAAATATCCGCAATATTTGCGCGTATTCAAATATGTGAATGGTGGCTTATTCGGTGATACATACCCGTCCCCGAAATTTAGCACTCGATCCCGTAAAATGATCATTGATTGTGGAGAACTGGATTGGTCGGCGATCAACCCTGATATTTTTGGTTCCATGATCCAAGCGGTTGTGCATCCAGACCAGCGCGGCGGCATGGGCATGCATTACACCTCCGTGCCCAATATTATGAAGGTGGTCGAGCCGCTATTTCTTGATGAGCTTAAAGCCGAGTTTAAAAAATATTTTGATAACAAAAACAAGCTGGGGCAAATGTTAATGCGACTGGAACATTTACGCATTTTTGATCCGGCCTGTGGATCGGGCAACTTCCTGATTATTGCCTATAAAGAAATCCGCGAACTGGAAATGGAGATATTTCAGCGCATACAAGAAATAACGGACAACCGCTCTTTTCCATTTTCACAGATTTCCCTGTCGCAATTTTACGGGATAGAGCTGGATGATTTCGCGCATGAAGTCGCCATCCTCTCCCTTTGGCTGGCCGAACACCAAATGAATATGTGCTTCAAAAAAATATTTGGCAAAACCAAACCCTCCCTCCCCTTAAAAGAAGGCGGTAATATCATCCAAGGCAACGCGACCCGAATCCTGTGGGAAGATGTCTGCCCAAAGGATAAAGGGCATGAGATTTATATTCTGGGTAATCCACCGTATTTAGGGTCAAGCCTTCAAGACAAAGAACAAAAGGCCGATATGGCACATGTATTTCATGGCATCAAAGGCTATAAAAATCTTGATTATATTGCTTGTTGGTTTTTTGTTGCTTCACAATATATCCAAAATCAAAAAGTATCTTTTGCTTTTGTGTCTACAAATTCAATTTGTCAGGGAGAGCAAGTTGCCCTGTTATGGCCACATATGTTCAACAGAAATCTTGAAATTAGTTTTGCGCATACATCGTTTAAATGGACAAACAACGCCAAAGGCAATGCAGGAGTTACTTGCTCTATCGTAGGAGTTAGAAATCAGTCAAAGGCTGATAAAAAAATATACCATTCCCAACGCATTCAATTAGCTTCCAATATTGGTCCATATTTAACAAGCAGTAAAAATCTGATTGTGACAAAACGCTCAAAACCACTATCAAAATTGCCGCCAATGTCCTACGGCAACAAAGCTGTTGATGGAGGAAACTTGATCTTAGAAAAAAGTGAGTATGAAAAGCTTATTGCAGAATTTCCAAATGCGGATCGTTTTATTAAAAAGCTAATTGGGTCAGTTGAATTTATTAGAGGTCATAACCGTTGGTGTCTATGGATAGAAGACAAAGATTTAGAGACCGCCCTATCCATTTCTCCAATAAAGAAAAGAATTAATGCCACCAAAGAAATGAGGCTCTCAAGTAGTGACGTAGCGGCAAATCGGTTGGCAGAGCGACCTCATCAATTTCGCGAATTCAATAAGGCAAGAACTAGTTCAATAATAGTTCCCAGAGTTTCATCAGACAGGAGAAATTATCTCCCATTAGGCTTTCTGGAAGCCGATACTATTATTTTAGATTCAGCACAGGCTATTTATGATGCAGAGTCATTTTTGTTGGGAATTCTATCGTCAAAGATACATTTATGCTGGGTCAGGGCTACGGCAGGACGACTTAAAACAGATTATCGTTATTCCTCTGTCCTTTGCTACAACACATTCCCCATTCCTGATCTGACAGAAAAGCAAAAAGAAGCCATCACGTCCCATGTTTATGCTGTCATTGCCGCACGGGAAAATCATTCGGAAAAAACGATGGCGGAGCTATATGATCCCGATAAAATGCCCGACGAATTACGCGCCGCGCATCACACCCTCGATCTGGCCATAGAGCAATGCTATCGTTCAAAACCGTTCACCAGCGATGAAGAACGCCTCGAACACCTTTTCAAACTCTACGAAGAGATGGTGGCCAAAGAAAAAACCGGAGAATTATTATGAGAAAAAATGGTGTTTATAATGGCTGATATATTATTAACACAATCAGAGGGCGATACGCTGATTGCTATGAAAAAAATAGCTGCATCAAATGATTAAATTGACCTTCCTGATTTTGGTGGTGCAATAGAGATTCTGTTGCACTCTGAAAACAAGCGAGAGAAGTTCATTCTGAATTTCACGCGCCATTCGATCAATATATCAAAAAGAAACCATCATTTTAGAGGTCGTGAAATTATTGGATTGGTTCGCTTAGATTTGGACGGCCCACCTCATCGCAATCCTGATGAGAAAGAGATAGGGCCTCGGCATCTCCATTTATATAAAGAAGGCTTTGGTTTGAAATGGGCATCTGAAATTCCCGATGGAATATTTTCTGATTTAGATGATACATATAAAACCTTATGTGACTTTATGACTTATTGTAATGTAATCATGTTACCAAGTATTAGGAAGGGGTTGTTCACATGACAGATATTAATCCCCTAATTGATAAATATTATGCTTGGCTCAAAGATAAAACTGCATGGAAAACGATTGATAAATGGGTTGAAATTACAGCCCCTTATATTGATAGGAACAACGATTACATACAGATTTATCTGAAGAAAACAGATGATGGATATTTGTTGACGGATGATGGCGACACTATCTTAGGGCTTCAACAAGAAGGGTGTTTACTAGACAGTCCAAAAAGAAAAAAGCTTTTATCTTTAACGCTAAACGGTTATGGCATTACTGAAAAAAATGGCAAACTTCAAGTAAAAGCCACAGCAGATAATTTTGCTTTAAGAAAACATTCTCTTATCCAAGCTGTTTTAGCTGTAAATGATATGTTTTATTTGGCAGAACCGCATGTTGCGAGTCTATTTTTTGAAGATGTCAGGAATTGGCTGGATTTATCAGATATTCGCTATTCTGAACAGATATCTTTTATAGGTCGGTCTGGCTATGCGAGAAAGTTTGATTTCTTGATTTCAAAATCATCTGAAGCCCCTGAAAGAATTATCAAAACAATTAATAATCCAATGAGAAATAGTGCTGATTCAATCATTATGGACTGGGTTGATACTAAACAACAGCGTCCTGATAATTCAAAAGCCTACGCATTTATAAATGATAACGGGAGCGTATCGAGTAACATTTTAGATGCACTGAACAGTTATGAGATTAAACCTATTATGTGGAGAAACCGAGACCAATATAAAGGGGAACTTGCCGCATAATAATAACAACAATTCTAATTAAATCGACTTCGTTATATTCTAAAGGTGTCGAATTCGACCGGTTTAAAACGTAAAGGAACAAGCATGCCAAATATTATCAATGTCGCATATGCCCAGACTGGGGAAAGCACCAACACCAACGAGTTGGGCATGCGAGATATGCAGGTGCGGGCGTTTGAACAGCGTGATGCACAATATTTGCTTCTTAAGGCTCCACCAGCGTCTGGAAAATCACGGGCATTGATGTTTATTGCATTGGATAAGTTGCATAAGCAGGGTTTGAAAAAAGCTATCGTTGCTGTGCCGGAACGCTCAATTGGCGGCTCATTCGGAACGACAGACCTTATGTCTCATGGGTTCTTCGCTAATTGGGAGCCAAAGCCAGAATATAACCTTTGCACTCCGGGTGGTGATGCAAGCAAAGGCAAAGTTGATGCTTTCCAAAAGTTCATGGAAAATGATGAACAAGTTCTAATTTGCACTCATGCCACACTGCGCTTTGCTTTTGAAACTCTGGATGAAGAAAAATTCAATGACACTGTTCTGGCCATTGATGAATTTCATCATGTTTCGACTGATGGAGAGAATAAACTTGGCAGTTTACTAGATTCTGTCATGACCAAATCCCGCGTTCATATTATTGCTATGACTGGTTCTTACTTTCGTGGAGACAGTGTGCCTGTTCTTTCTCCTGAGGATGAAGCGCAATTTATCAAGGTCACATACAATTACTATGAGCAACTCAACGGTTATACGCACTTAAAATCTTTGGGGATTGGCTATCACTTTTATCAAGGCAATTACACCACCGCGATTGAGGAAGTACTGGATACGGACAAGAAAACAATTTTGCACATTCCAAATGTTAATTCAGGTGAAGCTGGTTATATGGATAAATATCAGGCAGTGGACACTATCCTTGAACAAATTGGCGATGTTGAATATCAAGATGAAGATACGAGCGTGATTATTCTAAAACGCCGGTCGGATGGGAAACAGCTTAAAATTGCCAATCTGGTTGATGACCATCCGCAAAACCGCGACCGCATTGTTGCTTATTTGCGTGCCATGAATAGTCCAAAAGATATGGACCTTATTATTGCCCTTGGCATGGCCAAGGAAGGTTTTGATTGGCCATGCTGTGAACATGCTCTCACGATAGGTTATAGAGGGTCTTTGACGGAGGTCATTCAGATTATTGGTCGTTGCACGCGTGACAGTGATAATAAAACCCATGCTCAGTTTACAAACCTTATCGCCCAGCCAGATGCAGCCGATGATCAGGTCACGCTGGCGGTGAACAACATGCTTAAAGCAATCACATGTTCTTTATTAATGGAGCAGGTTCTGGCTCCTGGCTTCAAATTTAGAACAAAATTATCTGACGATGACAAAGCAAAACCCGGTGAGTTAAAAATCAGAGGACTAAAAGAGCCAAGCTCCAAACGCGTAAAACAGATCGTAGAAGATGATTTGGTAGATTTAAAAGTCAGCATTTTGCAAGATCGGAATATTCAAAAAACCATGACGATAGATTTCAACCCAGAAGTTATCAATCAGGTTCTGATCCCTAAAGTCATTCGTATGAATTACCCCGATCTTTCCGAAGGCGAAATCGAAGAAATACGCCAGCATGTGGTCGTAGACTCTGTTGTGAAAAGCGGTGTTATTGAGAACAATGGCGATCAACGATTCCTGCGCACCGCCAATAAATTCATCAATATTGACGAACTGGAAATTGATTTAATTGATAAAATCAACCCATTCCAGCAAGCCTTTGAAATTCTTTCAAAATCGGTCGATGCAAAAGTATTTAAAGTCATTCAAGATGCCATCGAGGCGACACGTATCGAAATGACCGATGAGGAAGCGGTTATCCGTTACAAACAAATCGCTGAATTTATAAAGAAACATAATCGAAAACCAGAAATTAGCTCCCTCGATTTTGAAGAAAAGAGAATGGCAGAAGCCATCATATATCTCAACAAACGTAAAAGAGAGCAAAAAGCGAGTGCAGTTTAAAGAGCGATTTCAAGATATATTAGAAAATGATCCGCTTGGCTTGTTGGCTGCAAAGCAAGTCTCTTCTGGTGTGCTTACAACAGATGAGCGATTAATAGGCTCATTTCAAGCAATCAATGATTTTGTGGCGAAGAATGGGCGTGAACCCTTGGCAGGGGGTGATATACAGGAACACAGCCTGTACTCTCGACTTCAAGGTTTCAGAAAAAATAACACAAAGCTAGAAATGCTCATGCCCTATGACGAACATGGGTTATTTTCTGTGCCGAGCAAAGAAGTTCATTCCATAGATGATATTTTTGACGATGATGTTCTAGGGATTTTAGACGGTGGCGATGTTGATATTTTTGACATTAAAAATCTTCCCAAAGAAACAACTATGCCAGATTACGTTGCCAAACGGAAACAATGCAAAGATTTTAAAAATTTCGAACCCCTCTTCAAACAGTGTCATGCAGACCTCGCATCTGAGAAAAGAAAACTCTGGCCTTTTGCAAAAGAGAAACAAATTGAGCGAGGACTTTTTTTCGTTCTAAAGGGTGTTTTGCTGTACATAGACAAAGTCGGTAAGCGCAAAAATATAAAGGGGAAAATGAATGCTCGGTTACGCTGTGTTTTTGAAAATGGCACAGAGTCCGACATGCTTCTGCGCTCTCTGGCGGCAGAACTATACAAAGATGGTCGCAGGGTCTTGGAACATGAAGATATGTTGCTGTCAGGGCTAGATGGCATTACAGACGAAGATCAAGAAAATGGGCAAATCTATGTTCTCAAATCGAAAAGCACAGACCCTAAAATCCAATCAATTACAAATCTTTACAAAATTGGTTATTCCAAGACTTCAGTAGAGGAGCGGACCAAAAATGCGGAAAATGAACCGACATACCTCATGGCACCAGTGACAATTATTACGGCCTTTAAATGTTTCAATATGAACCCGCAAAAATTAGAACAACTTTTGCATCAATTCTTCGGAAATTCCTGCTTAAATATTGACGTGCATGATAATGATGGCAACCGCCACACACCGCGAGAATGGTTTATCGCCCCATTAGACACCATCGAACAGGCAATTCATTTTCTTATCAGCGGTAAAATTACACAATTTAGCTATGACTCTGAAAAACAAGAAATAGTAGGGAAATGAAATGGCTCTGTGGGTTGAAGCTAAGATTATTTTAAAAGCTCCATATCATATAAATTCATCACGCCTTCTATATGGAAGGGTTTGATTTTTAAATAATCTGGATTATGGAGAAAAAGGTTACTCCGAAGATTGAGAAACATGATTAAAGAAATCTAATAGAATGAAAAAGTTTTTAGAAGAAAGAATTGAATCGCAAAAAAAATTATATGAGGTCGATCACCTTAGAATGGTGTCTGACTATAACGGAGAAAAAGGGCTTTCCAAGGTCTACAATGGTAGACAACTTTTTGAACTAATACAGAATGCTGACGATGCAAATGCAGATCGTATTCTGATTGAGCTATCCGAAGTCAATAATACATTGACAATTGCTAACACAGGAAATGCTTTTAGCAAGGAAGGTTTTAGTTCACTAATGCTTGCAAATCTAAGCTCTAAAACTAAAGAACAATACATTGGCAATAAGGGATTAGGTTTTAGGTCGGTTATAAATTGGTCAGATAGAATTGTAATTACCGGTAATGGATTGGATGTTGAGTTTTCCGAGGCTATAGCTAAATCTGTATTTGAAGAGCTTTTCAGCGAAGAAAAGAGAGGTGAAATATTAAAAAACAGAAATTTGTCACCAGATGCTGTTCCAGCAGCCTTTCTTGCAATCCCAAAAATTAGAGTCAATAAAACCAATGATTGGGCTACCCAAATAACTCTCAGCTATAAACCTGAGTTCCTTGATGACATAAGGAAGCAACTTTCATCTCTGCAAGAATCTAACACTGAAATATTACTTTTTTTGAATCATATTTCTGAAGTGAAAATAAAAACCTCGGATTCTGAAAATCTGATTTCTAGAACAATCATAGGAAATAAAATAACTATTGAGGGAAAAGAATGGGAGGTGCATGAATCCAGTGGTCTACTTCCTGACAACGTAAAGGATGAGGCTAAACGTGAAAAAGAGCATTACAACTTAAAAATCGCAACTACTGAAGATTTTAGTTCAGGTCCTGGAAAACTCTTCACCTTTTTCCCCACAAAAGTTGACATTGATTTTCCCATGGTCATTCATGGGACATTTGACTTAAACAGTTCCAGAAATCAACTTAATGATTCCGAAAAAAACAAATATATATTAGGTAAGCTAATAGAATTAATAGTTTCTACTGCTCAGAAAATTTCAGGAAGTGAAGTTAGTTGGAAACCATTGAAGCTATTGATGTATTCAAAAGAGAACCGCGATCTGGATGATTTGGACTTTTATGAAGGAATTGATAATGCCACCAAAAACCTAGAAATATTCCCTTGCATTGACAATAAATATAGGAAGCTATCTGAGGTTGCTTATTTAGATGATGCCTTCTCAACGCTCCTAATAGAAACAGATAATTGCGACATATTCCCGAATCATTTAAAACCATCCCCTGAAATAAATTTGTATATTTCTCGCTTTTCCATTAGCAACCAAATTGAAAGTTTTGAAGAAAAGGTTAATCAATTAAGTAAAAAACTGTTATCGCAGAACATTGAGTATCGAGTCAATTTGATTACTATTCTTCAAAAAATGAATAAAGAAGATTATAAATATAATTTATTACTCAATGACCGCGGAGAATTGATTCAATCTGATAATGATGTTTACACGCCAACCCTATCTGCTGGGGAAATGGCTTTGCCCTCTTTTGTGAAAATAGATTTCCTGCAAAAAGAACTATTCGATAGATTGATTATTGCTTTTGATATTAAATTAAAGGAGAAATCGCGCGAGCTACAGAGAAAACTTAAAAGCATTACTAATATTCAGAGCTATGAACCAGCCCAAGTACTGACAAAAATAATTACTGCGACTAATAAAATTATCAAAAACGATCCTATCAATTCTAATTTCCATATATCTGAAATGGTTGAAGCTCTTTATGCAAACTATAAGGTGTCATCAAAAACAAGAATCCCAACTGACACCAAGATTCAATTGTTAGCTAAGGATGGAACCATAGTTGATGCTAAAAATTTGCATCTATCAAAAGGTTATCCAACAGGTGTGCTTACCGAACTCTTATTCGGAAAATTATATGATCCAAATCAATTTCTTGCCGACCCTGTCGACTTTGGTTCAAATTTCGAATCTGAAAACAAGGATGAATTAGAGAGTTTTTTTATCTGGCTGGGCGTAAATATTTTTGTTAAATATTTAACTGTAAGTGAGAAGACTAATGTAAGTGATAAGGCTTCTGATTCAATTTTTATGATAAGGAATGGTAAGCCCTATATTGCATTCGTATATAAGAAAATCAATCAAGAAAAATCTGCTCACAAAGTAGAACTTAAGTGTCTAGCTATTGATGAAGGTAATCTTGATAAAATTTTTAAGTCTTTCACAAAAGAACAGCTGGTGATGTGGTTGCTTAGCGACCCAAAAATCAACAATAGGCTGGACTTAGATAATGAGGATGAGTTTAAATTTTCGATGCCATATGACCGTGTCCCTTTCAATCAAAGATTACGAGAGAAGCCTTCATATGTTTTTTACCAGTTAATTAAGCGAAAAGTTTTTGAAGAGTATTTAATAACTGATGATGCTTCTAATAACCTTATCAATCCATTTAGATTTAATTATAAGGATGAACTTTTTAAGCAGAAGGGCATACCGAAGCCAGACATTGATTCAATCTTACTTAAGCTGGGAGCAAAAGAGAAATTTGAAGATTTACCTTTTCCAAGAGTCCAGTCTATTTTAAAGGAACTTCCGCATAAGGACCCAAGCGGTAGTCAGACTCAGAAGATTTATAAATTAGTACTTGACCATTATAAAAAGAACAAAACTCCTCTAGGTAAAGGTATCAAGCTCTTTGCTAAAAAAGATGGTACGCTAGGTTATTTTGATCAAGATGAGATTTATTATAGTGATGCCATCAAAATTCACCAAAAGATAATGAGGGGTAAAGCATTACTTAATTTTCCTGCCCGGTCAGGTGCAAGGCAAGTTGTTAATTGCTTTAGTATTAATAGTCTTGATGGCATAAACATTTCAATTCCTAGTTATCAAGGTTTGTCTGAGGTTTCTTTAGATTTCGATAATTATTTTAAAGACTTAAAACCTTATATTCTCACCTATAGAATAGCAAAAATGCAACAAGGAAAGAATGAAGAAGCTTCGAAACTAAATAAACTTTCTATATTGCTTTGTAGCGAAGTGAAATGCTCAATTGATGGAGAGTCATATATTCTGGAGGAATATGATTATGTTCAGGACGGACACAGGTTTTTAATAAATATTGGTAATAATCGAGAACTGGATAGATTAAAGAGTAGCTCCATATTTTGTGACACTTTTGCTGAAATTATAACCTCCGCTTTTCAGGTTAATGAACATTTGGAGCATTTCAGAAATATTTTGAAAAATAGCTTTGATGATACTGAACACACTATTAAAAATCTAATAGGTCATAATGTTCTAGCCGATGCCCGGAAATTGCTTGACATATCTGGTGCCTGCGCCTCTTTCTGGAACGCAATATATTCAACTCAAAAAAAGACATGCCCACCAAATATTAACAAGGATAGCTTTCTTAAGGTTCAAAATGATCTTGAAATACAGAATATCCCGATTGAAAATATTAATTATGAATGTCTGACGGAACCATCAAGTGTTGCAATCATAAAGGACTTATTTTTGAAGTTAAATGTTGATGTGCCGGAATTTAATTCGCATGCTTTTCATACCTTGGATTTAACTGCATACCATAAAAATAACATTGAAGATGCATTCCATTCTTTCTCCAACAAGTTTATTTTTTCATTGTGGACTTCATTGAATGGGGCAGGGATAGAAGAACAGAAGAAGTTTTTAAATAAAATATCTGATTATGATAAAAATTTTGATTGGGTGGAGAGTAAGCTAGGCAGTATTAAATTTGAATTGTCCATTGATTATGGGAAATTGGTGGATGAATTCTTATCTTCATCATTTCCAAATTTGAAGATATGCGAGTCCGGTGATTTTGATTTCTTCTATCTGCAAAATAAAGAACATATCAATGCTGATGACTTGGACTCTTTGGACATTAAACTGGAGAGCTTGCTCTATTTTGAGGGAGGTCTTGGTATTGTTAAATCCTTTTTACAGAGTCCAATAAAAACGAGTTCCACAGATAATCCTAAAGAAGATCACATTCCTACCAAGAAAATACCTGAGAGCTCATTCGATACAATCCCCTTTAGTCCTGAAACCAATAGCAATGTTAATAAAGGTCCTTGGAAACATAGCCCTAAAGTTGATGGACTTAAAAAGGAAAGGGGGATGAGTGCAGAGAGAATTGTGTTTAATGCCTTGGTCGAAAAGTATACTAAACAATATGTGGAGCATTCCTCTGAACGAGATGACAGTCTTGGATATGATATTAAATATTCCTCTGATGATGGGGTGTCATGGAATTATGTTGAAGTAAAGAGGTATTCGAATAACTGTTTTTATATGTCAAAAAATGAAATGTTATTCGCAAAAAAACATAAAGGAAAGTATGAGATATATTTGGTTGATAGTGATGACGAAATTATACCTCTGAATAAAGATCTTGATTTGAGTGATGAATTACAGTTTAGAATAGAGGAAAACCAATATATTGTTCGTTTTTCTATTCAATATCCGAAGATATGATTCATCACAGCCCTCATAGATGACTTTATTTAATGCATGACTATTATGGTCACTTTCCAAAAAATTCAGGATCAAATCTTATTTTTGTAATTAACTACATTTTGTAATTATAAAATAAAAAATAGCATGAGATATATTAGCTCCCTCAGAGACGATCTGGCAGGATATTATTTCCCCCTATATAATGTCAAATTTCGCTTAGCGGAAGGTTACACAGAAGCGTTTACTTGGATTTGGCTACCGGGTGAAACAAAGCCGGTTGTTGCGGGAAAATTATCTAGGGATGGTAGCGCCTTCGTTTTCACCTACGGTCAAAGCTATTTGGAAAGGGGTAACGCAATTCCTATTTATGATGTAGAGCTGCCGCTGAAATCCGGAATCCTGCCCCTTTTGTCGGGTTTGAGCATACCCTGATGTATCCGGGATGCTGCACCAGATGCTTGGGGGAGGAGAGTGATCATCAATAAAAAACTGGGATCAGAAGTGGTTAACTCGGAAAATTCTATGCCTGATGAGTTGACCTACCTGCTAGAATCAGGCTCAGATCGTATAGGTGCATTGGATTTTCAACTATCATCAAAAAAGTATACGGCTCGCTGTTCCCTCAATGCAAGCCTTGAGGAGTTGCTTGAATCTGCCAAGCGTATTGAAGACGGAGTCCCTCTCACAGAAGAATTGGATCAGGCTCTTTGTCATGGTAGTTCTATTGGCGGGGCTCGCCCTAAGGCATTAATTGAAGACAATGATAAGAAATATATTGCTAAATTTCCTGCAACAGGTGATTTATACAATATCGTAAAGACCGAGTCGCCATGCGTTTAGCGATGCTCTCTGGCTTAAATGTAGCGCCGGTGTCTTTGGTTAAATCCTCTCATAAGGATGTTTTACTAATAGAACGCTTTGATAGAGTGAAAACGTCAAATGGATGGCAGCGTAAGTCTTTAGTTTCAGCCCTGACTCTTTTTGAGCTGGATGAGATGAAGGCTCGGTATGCAAGTTATGAAGACCTTACAGAAATAATACGTCGCAAATTTATAAATGCATCTTTAACGCTCAAAGAGCTTTTTGGTCGCCTTACATTCAATCTTCTTGTTGGAAATACCGACGATCATGCCCGTAATCATGCTGCTTTTGGGGACGGAAAGATGCTTTCATTGACTCCCGCCTATGATATATGCCCGCAGGGAAGATCCGGAGGGGAAGAAACCCAGGCTATGTTAATTTCTGGCGATAATCGTATGAGCCGGATTTTATCCTGCTTGGATGTTGCTAAAGATTTTTTGCTTTCAAGGGAAGACGCAATAAAGATTATTGAAAACCAAATAACTTGTATCATGGAAAACTGGTCTTCCGTTTGTGATGAAGCTAAACTTAATGAGATTGACCGTAGGTTACTATGGAGACATCAGTTTTTAAACCCCTATGCTTTCGATGGTTTGGAGGGGGACGTTGCTTACCTTAAGGATATGGTTTCTCAACCTTGAGAAACTAGCTTGTCAGAAGACTATTATTACTATCGCTAATGCCATAATGAAAAAAGCTAATTTTCGATTAGAAAATTCGACCTGCTAATATACAATCAGTAGCTCGGCAGGGTTACTCGGTGAGTGCAATTCCACCCGCTGGCTCAAGTTTTTTAAGGTATTATGATTTTTCCCATAATACCTTTTTTGTTTTGTAGACATAATGTAGACAGGGCTAAAAAACAAATAAGTCTTCAATAAAAAAACCAATAATTCCTGCTTTAAGATTCCCCCATGTAAAATAAATTCAATTAAGAAATATAAAAGGAGAAATTTTTAAAAATGATTATAATAAGATCGGATGAATTGAAAATGTTCTGCCTAGAATAATATTATCCTCACTAGAGTAAACCGAGAGAAAAATTATCCTAATTTAAATCTAATTTTATAGAACCAAAAATTTTAAACGTTTTGTGCTAATGAAAAAACTGAATGTTTTATCTTTATTTTCTGGTGGTGGTGGGTTGGATTTAGGATTTGCGGCTGCTGGATATTCTATATTTAGCTCCACAGATATTGATGATTATTCCTGCAAAACTTTAAGACTCAATGCCGGGAAAAAGGAGTTCTTTGACCATATTAATATTACCCAAGCAGACTTGACAAAAACAAACTCAGATAAGTTATTATCAGGAGTTAAATCAAAAAGAAAAAAAATTGATGTTGTCATTGGAGGACCTCCCTGCCAAGCATTTTCTGTCTTCGGTAAACGAGGAGGAATGAATGATCCTCGAGGAAATCTTGTTTGGGATTTTATCAGAATTATAAAAGAAGTTAACCCAACTGTATTTATATTCGAAAATGTTGCAGGACTAAAAACCATCCATAATGGAACTCTTTATACAAACCTACTTGAGTCTTTAACCATTAGCGGAGAATACGTTGTTTCTGACCATAACTATGAAATGGCGAACTATGGAATACCTCAATTTAGGAACAGGATCTTTTTTATAGGTTGGAAAAAAGGAAAGAGAATACCACCAATGATTCCAAGCCATGGTGAAGCTGGCTCATTTGATGTTCATCCTTTTGTGACAGTGAAAAAAGCTTTGAAAGGATTACCAAAATTAGGAATCAAAAAAACTTTACCCAACCATATTGGTAGAAAGCATAGTTTGAGAATAATTAATCGATATGAAAATCTAAAATTTGGTGAGCGGGACTCAATTACTAGGATTAATAAACTAAATCCGACTCGACCAAGTTTCACAATTATTGTTGGCTCTGATGCTGGTGGCGGCAAAGGGCATGTTCATCCAATAGAACCTCGAGAAGTTACACCACGGGAATCGGCTCGTGTTCAGACTTTTCCAGATTGGTGGGAATTTTCAGGAACAGGAAGGCATGTAATAAGGCAAGTTGGAAATGCGGTTCCACCATTATTTGCAGCTCAGTTAGCAGAACATATTAAAAAATATGTTTTTAAGAGCAAGAAAACACAAAGTTATAACGACCTTTTAGATAAATTAGAATTAACTCACTTAAAATAAATGTCAATAAAAGATTTATTTAGCCATAAAATTCATTCTGGAGGAGATGATTGGCCGGATAAGCTTATAGAATTGGCCTTTTTATTTAATGAGTTTGATGGGCAACCTTATGACAGAGACAAAATTGAATCCCGTCTAAAGGAAATAAGCCCCAGATCGTCCTTCGTAGCTAGAGATGCATCAAAATTTAGAGATGAATATAGTGCTTATCCGGCGTATTTCGGCCTATATCATCAAGTATTAGAAAATGGTGTATGGACAATAAGGTTGAGTGATACTGCAAAAAGGTATTTGATCCGAGAAGAACCAGATGTAGCTACTTTTTTAAGAATTCAAATGACCTTATTCCAGTACCCAAATGGTATGGGTGTAGCATATTATCCGGGAAGCGACAAGATTCGTATACAAGTAAATACTTGTAAAAAGACACTAGGCTATATAAATGAGAATATTCATTTATCACCCGTTCGTTTAATAGTTGTTGCCTTGAAAGCTGATTCTAGGATTAGAAATTGCTCTTTATTTGATTCTCAGGTTAATTTTAAAGAAATTTTTTCATTAGCAAATGATCCAACCGTAAACAATTTGGCCTTACCTGCCATTGGTAATGTAGAAAAATCTCTTTCCAAAATTAGAAGCGGGAAGATCAAACCTCCGCAAAAATTTGAAAGCAGGTTTCATTTATTAAAGTACTTGGAAATATTTGAAATTGGAAACCATCAAATTCAACTCCGCAGACCGGTAAACGAATTGGACGAGATGGATATTAAGGCTAAAATTGAAACCATAGGAAAAATCGACTATAAATTTAAAGGATTTGATAAAACAAATAACAAGGAAAGTTTAGTTGAAAAAATAAAGTCAGGAGAATGGTCAAATTATTTTGATGGCATAAACACCTTAAAACTTGAACAGGTGATAATTTTAGAATCAGATATCATCAGAAAAACAGAAGAGGCATATACTAGGAAAAAATCAATTGATCGTCAAATTCTTCCAACCAAATATCCACTGGCAAATAGAGGTGAAAGACCATCTGCGCAAAAAGTAACAAACCGACAAAAAGATTTAGCCGACCCAGAAGTAACTCGTATAAAAAGAGAGCGTAGAAATTTAGCGCATAAGATTCTTGTAGATAACATGCATGACATTTTAAAACGGCGTGGTGCACAACCAATGGAAAACGCTCATATCGATTTATATGGAAAAATACCAGATGATGGTTCCTTTTTATTTGAAATGAAGAGTAAGGGGGAAAAGCTTATTGATCAAGTTAGAAAAGGAATTGGACAGCTTTATGAATATAAATATAGATATAAAGAAAAATTGCATCAGGATGTGAAATTGTGCCTAGTCTTAGAAAAAAGCCCTGATGAGTTTCCTTGGTTAATTGACTATTTATGTGAGGATAGAAAAATAAATCTTTGTTGGTTTGATAAAGAAGGAAAATTAAATTATCCTGAAAACTGTAAAGATGTGATGCAGGAATTGTTGATCTAGTTAATTCCAGTTTAAGAGATAACAGGAAAACATAACAGGATCCAAAATGGTACTAAAGTGCGGTATTGCTAATTACCGCACTCGCAGTCCTCCTCCACGTGCCTCCCGTCCGGTGGGCAGGAGTACATGTAGGAGTCCTGTAAGCCTAAAAGCTTTCCTTCAAACTGTGTAAAAGTTAATAAAACTCCTAACAAGCTCACCAAAGAGAATTGTGAAATCCTCTTCTCCACCTCCTACCTCAGCTTGGGTGAAGGCAGGCGGCTCGGATGGGAATTTCTTTAAAGAAACAAACTTACAGAAAATAAAAAAGGCCCCACAAACGCAATGAACGCATATAGAGCCATTAATTAATCTATTGGTGTTGCCTTTAGACTTTGACAGGCAAACAATGTGTCCAATTCAACCACCTGATTCAGCGAATCAGGATTTGAGTCGTCGCCAAAGATAGAAGCCTGTTCCCGCAAAGAGAATGAGAAAATAGAATCCATATTCGATGACCAGTTGGTAGATATAGCTTTTCACGGCCCACATTATGAACGGCCATAAAAAGTACAGTCCCGCCAAAAGACCGCAGAACAAGAGAAAAATTTTAAGATTCAAAATACCATTCCCATTTTAAGTAGTGTTTTCAGGGTACTTCCTTTACAACGTCTAATCACGGGTTTACATTATAGTGCAAATCATAAATGATATTGTTAATAATTGGTATATTAAGGTTCGTTAAAAAATTAGACTTAAACGATACAGATATTATTTTCCAACAAATGAATGAACACTATGTTAATAATTAAGGACATTGTGGATTGACCTCTACCTCGTTGCTCTTAGAGGTATAGGGGAAAGCCGTTAGAATTTTAATAGCCAAAATATATTTAAACCATGAGTGAACAGATATACTTCAGCCTGTATCGAGAGGTCCCTGATTATTCTGTACGCATCTTTCAAAGTACTCACTGGGTTCTTGGAAATGGAGTGAAGCTTGAAGTCAATATCATCGGGAAAAGCCATAGGGTGATCAGTCGCCGAGGGGAAGACTGTCTTAGCGAATTTATCACTTGCTTCGATCAGGATTTGCCTGAGCAAGCCTTGGATAGAGTGTGCCTGCAACCAGGCATCGTTCATGACCGTGAATATCGATCCGGCAATCTGGCTTACCGGGTAAACGTCGAACATGTCTCCCGGCTTTTTAACACAATGGAGGAGTTTACGGATTCGCTGGGTGGAATTTCTGAAACATTGACGCATGAGTTTATGAGTGCTCCGGGGCATTCTGGGATACCCTTGCCTTTTACCGGTTTGGCCTTGAACTCTGACACAAACACCTTTTATACTGTTCACACTTATCCCGAAAGGGGTATTTCCATTACCAGCCGAACCGCCATAGATTTACCGGTTTTGTCGACGGCAACATGATCAAACGTCTTTTCAATATTGCGTGCGCCGAATTCAACGATTTGGTACAGAAAAACAAATCAACGATTACTCCAGAGCCTGAGTTTTTTGAGACCTGTCAGGAAGAGATCGATCCTTTAGCGAAATACTATGCCAACCTGGAAATACCTGTTGGCTCGAGTCGGGAAACAATTAAAACTGCATGGAAAACACAGATGAAAAAATACCACCCAGACCTGCATGGTTCTGATCCTAAAAAAAAACAGATTGCCGAGGAACTCACCCGCCAATTGAATGAGGCGTACCGTACTCTGGATTCAGCATTTTTAAAAAAGTAAGAGGAGAAAATAATGTCCGATTTTGAAAAAGTGAAAGATTTTATACTGGATATGGGATTCGCCATAAGCCATGAGGACTCTAAGGAAGAGCTCGTAGTTATAGATGATGATGAACGGGGCATCAAAAATCTCGTGATCGATTGCGAAGGTTCTATCTTAATTCTTGAACAAGTCATCATACCCATGCCTCAAGATTCTTCCGATTTCTGCAAACGTCTTCTGCAAATCAATCGCACCTTGGTTCACGGTGCTTTTGTTCTAAACGAAGAAGGCACAACATTATTATTCCGGGATACCCTGCAATTAGAAAACCTGGACCGCAATGAATTGGAGGGAAGCATAGATGCATTGAGTCTAGCACTGGCAGAATATGCAAGCGAACTGGTTTCATTCGTGCGCGGGTAAACACAAATTTTGTAATGGAGAGATAAAAATGACCGGATTATTTACAAGAATACTGAGGTTGGGCAAGGCCGAGGCACATTCTGCGATGGACAAGTTTGAAGACCCTATCAAAATGACCGAGCAAGGAATTCGCGACCTGAAAAAAGATTTAGAAGAATCCATGAAAAGCCTGGCGCAGGTTAAAGGCATTGTTATCCGCATGAGAAACGATGCGGAAAACAAAAAGAAACTCGCGGCAGATTACGAAAGCAAGGCCATGGCTCTGTTACAAAAAGCCGAGCAAGGTTCACTGGAAATGTCTGAAGCGGAAAGGCTGGCAACCGAAGTCCTCTCACGCAAAGAAGATGCTGCAACAGAAGCCTTACGACTCAGCAAAGAGGTTACTAATCAGGAAGGCATGGTCCTGCAATTACAACGAAATGTGGACAAATTACGCACGACAGTTCAGCGTTACGAAAACGACCTGGTCACCCTGCGTGCCCGTTCCAAAACAGCCGCCGCAACGAAAAAGCTGAACGCACAAATCGCCAGAGTCGGGTCCGACAGCACCATCGCCATGCTTGAAAAAATGCGCGACAAGGTAGAGGAAGATGAGTCTCTGTCTCAAGCCTATGGCGAAATGGCCGATTCGGGGCAAAGCGTTGACGATGAAATCAATAAAGCCCTAGGTGAAGGTTCGTCCATGCCGGGAGCCTCCGACAGCCTTGCCGCTCTTAAAGCGAAAATGAAACTCAAATAATTATGGTCTTTGACTTTTTTAAAAAGAAAAAAGCGGAACTTCAAAAAGAAGAGTTTCGTATCGAAGATATGGTGCTTAGTAAACTCAAAACTGGTTTTCTGGTCGATTACGACATGAAAACCTATAAGGTCACCGCCTGCAACAAATACCAGTGGGAAGAAGGCGGCACCACCGATGAATGGGAATTAAAGGCTGGAGATGAAACCTGGTTTTTGGAACGTTCCCAGGAAGATGGCGAAGTTGAATGGAGTTTTTGCCGCAAACTACCGATCTCTCAGTTGGAAGGCGACATTGCAGGTGAAATCGCAAGCAATGAAGACCCGCCTGAAACCGTCGTATTTCAAGGCAAAAAGTTCGTTTTTGAGGAAGACGATATCGGCGAGTTTTTTCGTGAGGGATCGGATGAAGGCTTGAGTTTTGTTTCCTGGGATTTTGAAGATGAGCAGGAAAAAGAGTTTCTTACCATCGAACAATGGGGCGAAACGAAATTTGACATGCAAGTCGGTTTCAAGGTAGAAGAATTTCAATTCACCAATATCCTGCCCGGTGAATGATTCAGTCTCGGCTTAAAATAACTTCCCTAATACAAATCCCAACTTCCCTGCTTGTAATATTTCAAGATGTTGTGATCGAATTGAGTGTTGGGTTCAATCTTTCCCTCCTTTTCGAACAAACCCTTGCCAAAATGCACCATTGAGATCATGGCATCCTGATTAAAAAATTGGGTCTCAATATTCGAAAATTTCTTCATCGTGAGTTTTTGTTTGAGGAGGTCGGCAGACATCGCTTTTTGCCTGACACCGAGCTGCCACCCCCATTGGCCCATACTAGGCACAGAATTCTGGTACGACAAGATAGAAAATCCAGCCGCCTGCATGGTTTTTTTTATGCAAAGAAATGCTTCGGGAGAATACAACGGACTTGTACTTTGCGTGACCATAGCCCCGAATGGTTTGAGATGTTTTTCAGCCATCTTGTAAAACCCCAGCGAATAAAGTAGCGACAGAGAAACCGATTTAGGATCTGGAAGATCGATGATAATGGCATCGTACAAGTTGCCAGACTCTTTTATAAATTGATAGGCATCTTGATTAACAACGTGAACGCGACGGTCGTTCAGCGAACCCTGATTGATGTTGAGAAAAATTTTATCCTGCTGAGCTAATCGAGTCATAGCGGGGTCCAAGTCAACCACGGTAAGACTTTCCACATCAGAATATTTGAGAATCTCCCGGGCGGCCAACCCATCTCCCCCTCCGAGCAAAAGAATATCGTTACGCTCTTCAATCAACCCCATCACAGGGTGCACGAGAGGCTCATGATATCTTTCCTCATCGTAGGTGCTAAATTGTGTGCTTCCGTTTATGAATAGCCAGAAATCATCTTTCCATTGAGTGACGACAATTTTCTGGTAGCGCGTTTGTTCCTGATAAACAATTTTATCTTTGTATTTATGTTGCTCACCGTATAGAACAATGGGTTTAGCGACTGCGAAGGCCATACCCGAAACCAAAAGAAGAACAACAAATTGAATATTGAGAATTCGGGGTCGTTCCAAACGGTCGGGAAATTGCCATAGTATCAATGAGGCCACAATCAGGTTGAGACTACCGATAATAACCGGGGTATAAGTCAATCCACAAAGGGGAAGCAGGACGAAGGCAAACAAAGCCCCTCCCAACAAGCCTCCATAATAATCATACTCCATGACCGACGAAATATTTTTCCGTAACGATTCATAAGTCTGGTTGATCCGCGTGATCAATGGAATTTCAAGGCCGGTCATGAATCCGATCATGCAGGCGATTCCATAAACCACCAGACCAAAATGAATCGTATAGGACGAAATCCAAAAACAGAACATGGCGGAAAAGGTGCAAAGAAACGACAGACCAAATTCGATTAGTACAAAGCGGTCCAGAAGCCGGGCTTCATATTTCCTGCTATAGCGGCTTCCCAGTCCCATGGAGAACAGCATGAGGGAAATCACTATTGTCCATTGCAAAATTGAATCGCCCAAAAGATAACTAGCTAAAGTAGCGAGGGTATATTCAGTCACTATCGTGGCACACCCGGTAGCGAATACACAGGCCTTCAATATAAAACTCAAGCGACGGAGCTTGGAGTTTTCGGGGCTATCTATGGAGATTGTTGGCATGAATTAACGGTGCCTTTTAGAAACTCAAATGCACCAAGTGATGAGGAAAGAGGCACCGATGTAGGACGAGGCTTCCAAAAATGCTGCGCCTTGGTTGGGTTTCACTTGGTTCACCAGCTCATCGGCCAAGCTGCGTCCGGGTAAAAGAATGCGGTCTGTGAGAAGACGTGCAACGGGAAGCAGAATTAGCCCTACCAACATGTAGAGGCTAAAGGTCATTAAGTTTTCTTCCCAGGAAATAAAATTTTCAGCGGAAGCCGCGCGAAGCAAATTGCCAATGCCTATCAGCGCTCCGGCAAAGCCGATGCCCACGGCAACGTTATCTTTTTCAATCTGCTCGTGAATATTGTATTTCGTTATGAGGTTATAATATTTTCCGATGAGAACGAGAACGGCCTGGCCCAAAGCCCAGAATGCAAGGGCTGTAAAAATAGACCCGCCCTCTCCAAAAATGGCTCCGAAGATATTGAGCCCTGTAGCCACAAAAACAGCGAACTCGACCACACCCGTGCCGCAGTTTTGATCCTGCAAAATCTCCTTGCGAATATCAAATTCAGAAAGAATGAAACGGTTATTGATCAAAGCCGAGAGGTTGAGCAAAACAATCGCCAAAGACCCATAAACCAGCATATCGATCAAGTCATTTTCCAGTCCTGCCGATGGCCCCGCGATCACTCCACCAATGGAGAACGTTAGCCCTAGATAATAACCGCACAGGACAAGGGCAAACGCCATATTGTCTTTTTCCACCAGTTCATCTTTGATGTTGTAGCTTTGACGAAAAAGAATAAACACCAGATGTCCGACTGCAAAGACAGCAAAACAAGAACCCAGATATATTAATGAAGATAAGATGTGATCTAAATTCATAATCATTTACCGAAACTAAAACCGCGGCTTCTAAAGGTGTTTTTGCTTCGCCCCATGCGGCGATTAACTTTATTCTGGAAGCGGTTTTGTGATCGAGTTTTTTTAGCCATTTTTCTTTTGAAAAAATCCGGTTTTTGTTTTTTTGTTACGGTCCCAGCGGTTCCATATTCCCGCCTAGGACCGTAATAAGGCCGCCCGCTGCCACGAAAAGAAGAATAGTCGTTATAGTGATTCCGACTGAGCCCAAACCCAGCCCAGTTCATCACTTGAGACATCAGCATGTATTTTCCGTAAAACTCCCACATACTGCCACCGCTACCGTTATCCCGCCAACGACCGTACTGAGAATTCCCAACATGTTGGTAGCCGTTTGGAAAGGGTGTGGTGGATACGGCTCCATCGGCAGTTTTAGAGGCCAAGACCATACCGAGATACGCTGCATTCTTTTTAAAATAAGATTCATCGACTTCGATGAAGGGACGTTGAGATTTTTGTTCTCCAATATCGACACGGTATTGGTGCAGGTAGGTAGAAAAGAAGTTGCCTTCCTCACGCATATCATTAAGGATGATTGCATACTCCTTTTCGCCTCGCAACTCGTTCTGAATTTTCTCTACCGGGTTCTGCCCGACCCCGCAACCCTGAAAAAAAAGAGCAACGGACAGAAAAAGGAGAAGAGAAAACTTTTCTCGAAGTGATAGTGTGGAGTTGTTCCAATTCATTGTAAAAAAATCAAATTAAGAATCCTTCAGATTGATACCTTATAAACAGTAACCCATTATACCAGTTCCGCTAGAATATATATACGTTTGTTTAGGAAGAGAGTTTTTATTCTATATAGTAAACCGCTATAATCAGACCTTTATAATAGTCGATGGAAACCTAAGGCATGTATTTTTATTATTTTAAACGCATCATCAGAAAACTCAGGCAACCTGACTTCCGTCTGCTTTTCGGTTTGGGCCTGATCTTTTTGTTGATGATCCTGGTTTTTGCGTCCGTTCTTTCGACCTATGAAAAGAATATTACATTTTCAGACGGACTGTGGACCGCTTATATCACTTTAACCACAATCGGATATGGGGATGTTTCCGCAGCGACCCCGCAAGGACGGTGGGTCACGGTTTTGACCTCGATGCTGGGTATCGGTTGCTTCGGAATTTTGACCGGGGTCATTTTGGAACGGGCCATGCAAAGGAGAATGAAAAAAATGAAAGGCGAAGGCAAGTATACAGGCAAAGGACACTTGATCATTGTGAACGTTCCCTCCTATGCGGAGACAACGGAATTGATGAAAGAGTTGGACCACAGTCCCGATTTTAAGGATATCCCCCGCGTGCTTGTAGCCGCGCATTTACCCAATCAGGATAAAGAGATACCGCATTTTTTATCGAAAAAAATAGACGCATTCATAATGGGTCTGCCATCCGCTTTGGAAACATTGCAGCGTGCCAACGCAAGCGAGTCCAAAGCATGCGTTCTCACCTCATCCGCCTCTGACCCGGCGATGGATGATACCAATACTCTGACAGCCGGTCTCATCGAAAAAAACTGGTCGCAAGTCATCACCGTCATGACTTGCAGTCGAGCAGAAACACTGGGTAACCTCAGCACCTTCGGTATTGATGGTGGCATCAGCACCACCGACCTGCAAATGGGACTCTTGGTTCAGGAATTGGAAGACCCCGGCCTATATAAAGTTTATAGCGAACTCTCAACAAACTCTGGCGGCAACCAAATTTATATCAGCCAATCGTCAGTAGGGTCGTGGGAAGGACATGATAAGGAGTTCAGTTTCGGAAGTTTAAAGGTCGCTATTATTCAACTCAATCTCTCGATAGAGATTTTGGGACTCCGAAGACAAGCAGACGAAAAGCCGATTCTCAATCCAGAAAATAAAATGATACTGGTGCCGACCGACCACATCGTTTACATGGCCAGAAAACGCTTCGACTGGAAGAAAAACAACGGCCCCATTCTCAGGCAAATTTATAAAGAGTCCTGACAGACCGTTGCTTAAAAAAAACTCTTCCTAACTTATTCCTTTTAACTTCTCCATCAACACTTCGCGCATGGCATCAATGGGGGCAGGTTGCCCCGTCCACAGTTCAAATTGTCGCGCCGCTTGATTGATGAACAACTCGCTTCCAGCAATGACCTTACAACCTGCGACTTTGGCCTCGTGCAACAACTTGGTCTCTAGTGGATTGTAAACCGAGTCGAACACAACCATTCCTTCCTTGAAGTCTCTGGCTAAAAAAGGTGTTTCGTTTATATTGGGATTCATTCCCACTGGCGAGCAGTTGATGAGTATATCTATTGACTGCGTCCCCGCATCACGGCAATGAACCAACTCACACCCCAACTCTTTAGCCAGACTTTCACCGCGTTCTTTGTTGCGATTATAAGTGACCGTCAACCGTCCCCCCTTTTCTTTTATGCCATAGCCAATGGCCTTAGCAGTGCCACCCGACCCCAGGATCAAAATATTTTTATCCTTCAAAGAAGTGCAGGTTTCAAGGGCCGCAATAGCGCCAGAACAATCGGTGTTGTAACCTACCCACTTGCCATCTTCATGGACAACGGTATTGACAGCGCCAATGCTTTGGGCCGTTGCGTCAAGCTTATCCAGTAACGGCATGATGTTCTCCTTTGCAGGCATCGTCACACTCAGTCCTGAAAAGAAATCTTTGAAAGCGATAAAAAACTTTTCAACATTCTCCACTAAAAACGAAACATAAATATGCGGTGAACCGATTTCTCGAAAAGCCCGGTTATGAATCAAATAACCCATGCTTTTAGAAACCGGATTGCCAATGACTCCATATATTTTGAAGTCTTCGCGCTCATCATTAATGCGATAAATATTTTTCAGAACATTCGCAGGAATCTGCCCCGGCGCACTTTCCTGCCCTGTTTCCAGACTGCCAAAGGTGAGGAAACCTCCGTAGAGCGGAGAAAGCACACGACTTATCTCCCCCAGGTCGCCCATGCAAAGTCCTATTAATTTTTTGTTTTCTTTTTTTGCACGCTCAAGAAGCTGAAACATTTTCAGATTGTCGCTGAGGTCGCGGGCATAGGTGACAATTTTAATAATTCCACCTGGCAAAGCGTCCATCGTTTCGTAAAGCGGATTCAAATCTTCAGGCGTATGGGAAAAATTATGGTAAGAAAGAATGATTCGCGAAGTTTCGTGACCTTCCAAAAACGGCTGTAAAAATTCGCGTGGCGTTGAAACCTCAATGTCCACATAGTCGGCCCCTGCGACCAAAGCATCACGCAATGCTTGCAGACGTTCATCATCGTTGCCTCTAAACTGCCCACCGTCTAACTTGCTCCGATTGGTGACAATAACGGGTTTGCTAACCACATTTAAAAGTGCCTTGAGATCAGGAGAGTCGATCAGGTCGAGACGCAACTCCAGAATATCAGCTATTTTTTCTGCTGAGGTGATTTGCTCCAATGCTTTAGACATGGAGACACCGACGATGGGAATACAAATCATAAAAGGAAATTTAGAAATTTTTTATCAGGAGGGAATATTAGCAGACCCGAGGCACAATCAAAACGAAAACCAGCATTAAAAATTAAAAGAAAATTTATACGCCTAGGAATCTTCTTTAATATTTTTTTGGATGACATTTATGAAAAGCATTAAAAGAATTTCATCAACCCTGTTTTTCTTATTTTCGTTTTTATATTTTGTAGCTATGGCACACGCACAGATGAGTCAGGGTAAGGACGCAATTAAAAATGAAAATTGTATGCAAATCGCTACTAATCCAGTTTCATATATTTGAACTACTTCCTGGTTGGTTTCCAGATTCTTGCCATCTCCTGTGCTTCTTCTATTTGAGATGGAGACATTTTCTTTTCTACTATGTTTCTATTTTTCACACAACCTTTGCCACCATTAGAACCACAGAGATTGAACCACATATGCGCTAATGTATAATCTCGTGGAACTCCTTGTCCTTGGCGATACGTCATACCCAAGTTGTTTTGTGCTGATTCATTCCCCTGTTGTGCAGAAAGACGATACCACCTGACTGCTTCTTTGTAATCTTGTGGAACTCCATATCCATTTCGATACATAACACCCAAGCCGAATTGTCCGTCTGCATCTCCCTGTTCTGCAGAAAGACGATACCACTTGACTGCTTCTTTGTAATCTTGCGGAACTTCCTCTCCCTTTGCATACATAACACCCAAGTTGTATTGTCCCATTGCCTCTCCCTGTTCTGCAGAAAGACGATACCACTTGACTGCTTCTTTGTCGTCTTGTAGAACTCCCTCTCCCGTTAAATACCTAACACCCAAGTTGAATTGTGCCGTTGCATTTCCTTGTTCTGCAGAAAGACGATACCACCTGAATGCTTCTTTACCGTCTCTAACTAGGTTAAAAGCATTTTTACCCACCCTTACAACCTTACCAGCCACAGGTGCTAGTACTGTTTTCCACACTGCACCCCCAATGGCAACCATGAGTATGACTGCAACTCCATCCTCTATCATTTTAGTCCAAGCAACTTTAGCATCTAGCTCTTCTCTGAGTACATAAGCATCCCTTAAATAGTCTAACCCAGAACCTAAAAATACTCCTGCAGCAGTAAAAACAATAAATCCAGCAGTGGCCCCAATAGCAGCACCAGCAGCAGTTCCTGCACCTGGTACTACAGACCCTATAGCAGACCCAATAGCGGCACCTGCTCTTGCACCTGTAAAACCACCTGCTATACCGCCAGCTATCTCAAACTGTTTCAATGCCATAGCATCAAAGAACCCTGGTTCTATATAGTGCTCTTGTCCTTCTTTATCAATATGTATAGCCCTACCATAGGTGTCAAAAGAAATATCCACACCTTGTTTTTGCATACCAGTTACCAGTATCTCTTCTAGTTCATACTGATGTTTTAGCATATCACTCTTGAACACGTCCTTACTAGCCATCATATCAACAGCACTTCTAAACATATCCGCTGAATTGGGATACATATTCTGGTAGGCTGCAACTTTGCTAGTCATTTCCTCTGGTGTCATTTCCTGAATAGGTATTTGTTCAGTAGTTTCTTGTTGGAAGTGTTGAGGGTTTTCAGCTATGTACTGGTCTATGGACTCTTGCGATACACCCTTTTCAAGCATTTCAGTAGTGAATATTTCTGTCTTAGTACCTTCAGCTTCTTGTTGGAAGTGTTGAGGGTTTTCAGCTATGTACTGGTCTATGGACTCTTGCGGTACACCCTTGTCAAGTGCTTTGGTAGTGAATATTTCTGTCTTAGTACCTTCAGCTGGCGGTGTAGCATATTTTGTTAGGGATATACTACTATCAGCAGGTTCATTTAGTACTTCATTATCAAATGCCTGTTCTGCCCATTGGTCTTCTGCAGGTGGTGTATTAGTTGCAGTTCGTGGGTTATCTGCTAAGTATTGTACTGCTTCTTCTCTTGAGTAACCATTCTTTATAGCTGCTACAATAAATGGGTCTTCTGCAGGTTGTGCGTCATTTGGCTGTTCAGTCTTAGCTAAGTAGCTATCTACTTGCTCTTGTGGTACACCAGCTTCAATAGCTCTATCAACAATAGTCTTTTCATCCCTAGCCTCTGCAGCTGGTTCATTTAATACTTCTTCATTAAATGCTTGCTCCGCTTGTTCCTGACCTATAGCTGTAGGAGTGTTTTGCTTAGGTGTTTGTTGGAAGCTCTGAGGGTTTTCTGTTATGTACTGATCTATTTCTTCTTGTGTTGCACCCTTTTCAAGCATGTCATTAGTAAACCGTTCTACCTTAGTATCTTTAGCTGGTGGTGTGTTAAGTTGCTCAGGAGTCTGCACTTGAGGTAAGAGCTTATATGCCTCTTCTTTTGAGTAACCTTGGTTAATTAACCAAGCTCTAACTGCTTCATCTACACTTTCTGTTGCTGGAGAGGTATTGTCTTGTTCAGAGGCTGTAGCCCGATACTGATCAACTTCTTCCTGTGAGAACCCAGTAGCAATAGCTCTATTGCTGATAATTTTAGTTTCCTTATCTTCTACTGCTTGAAGATTAGGTTCTCTGTAGTCTCCCCTGCCGTATGCATCCATTCCATCTTGTAAGTCATCCCCATAAACGGAACCACAAAACAAAAACAGAAATGTGAGTGAGAGCAGAAATGTGAGTGGTTTGGTTTTCATATATTTGAACTACTCCTTAGTTGGTTTTCAGTTTCCTGTGATTCGGTTTTTCAGGGAGGCTCCTGTTTTGTCTTGGAACAGTTAATTAGTCAGGCAGAAGGGAGGGCTTTCTTTCCACCTCAAATACACGAAACTTACAGGCAACGACCATTTACACAAATTAAATTAAATCAATCCTTTGGCAAAGAATTGGAATTATCTCTTTTCGGTTATCAATTCCGATATCCATGCGGATGGACGTGAATCTATCCCAATCAGTTACATCTTCAGGTAATTCATCGGCAAGACAGAATGTCCAAAGATTTTCTATATACTCACTGCTAACCCATAGATCAAACCTCAAAGATCCTTTGATTTCATCCAATGTTAGAATACCGTTTTTGGCCTTGTTATAAAGTTCCGGCTTAACGACCTTCAGAACACATAAACCCGCAATGAGGGCAGAGTTTCGATACTCACTCTTGGTACTCATGGCAATCACTAACGCTATACGAGTTCCTATTTTTTCAATCGTACGCAGACTGTATGATTGGTTTATTAAAATCCCTTCGAGGCATTTTAGAGTCCCGGATTTATATTTATCGTTTTCATCATCATCTGGGAATTGGCTAAAAATACGGCGAAGGAAAACAGAAGTCTTATTAGCCAAAGATGCCACTCCTCTTTCTTCAGGCAGGGAAAAGACAAGGTTGTAAAATTTTTGCAGATAGATCTGAGCGTCTATCTTCCCGTAACTACTCTCCACAGATTTTTCAAGTTGCTTCAAATTCGTTACAAGGACGAAATGAATCCCTTCAACTGAGAAAAAATGTTTGATTCTTTCCAGTACAGCCAGGGCAAAAGAAGGTTTACAACGGTCCAACTCATCTATTACAAAAACAAGAGGACGACAATTAGCCCGCTTCTCTTCTTTAGCGAGGTCATCCGAATCACTCGAAACAAGTTTCGAAGCTATTTCGCTGAGGGCCTTTTTAAACTCCTTTATAGCAGAACGCTCCTCTTTATGGCTTTGCAAAAGAGTCTTCAGATGAGTGTCCATCCATTCAGACTTTTTTTCAGAGGATGATTCCGATTTTACTGCATCGATGACATCCAGGGATAAGGCTCCCACCTTGGAACTTCGGGCTACAATTTTTCCAACCTTGACCGCTTTGTCGAGAAAAGTTTTATAGGCATTGTCACCTTTGTCGCCTAGTTTTTCTTGTGGCAAAAGAGATATCACTTCTCCCGCTATGGCCACAAATGCATCATCCATAAAGTCATTTGCAAAAGCATCAAAATAAATGACAGGAAACTTTTTTTCAGGAAACTTTTTTTTTCGAAGTTCACCCAGCCACATTTTTGCGAATGTGGTTTTGCCATCACCCCACGGCCCATCTAAAACAATTACCATTGGGTCTTCTACCTTCTCAACTACACTGGTTAACGCTTCACCAAATTCTTTTAGTTTGAAAATGTCTTTTTCTTCGGTAAATCCTTCTTCATCACCAATCTCAATTTGAGGCGGGAAAATACGCATAAAACTACCTTTCTAAATTAAGTAATAAAAACCGGGTCATAACTTGAACAGGGTTTGATCTTAGATACTTTTACCTGAAACCTTCAACTCCCCTCGTGAAAAGTTAAATCAGCATCTCTCTGATACACGGTCTCGCTTAGAGAAGGTTTATCTTTTAAAACGTTCTATAAAGGTTTCACATCTCTTTTTGATAAGCACTACCACACTGTTGGCCACTTTATGATCAATCTCGGTTTCGCTTATTTTTTCTCGAACAATCCCAGCGAGTTCTGGAACCCTCTGAACCACCTTGGTTTTGTTCATCCCGGTTTCTTCGGCCAGCCTTTCAAAATGCTTGGGCAATAATTTATCTGACACAGACTCTCCGCCCAGTTTCATGGCCATCTTAGAACTCAACTCAGGATAGTAAACCGTACTCACCAAATCGTAAAACGGGGCCAAGCGGGGTGTACAGCCACTTGTTAGTAGTGTTTTACCTTCAGAGTACAGGAAAGAAAAATTTTTAGAATGTGCATCATTATTTCCAATTAATATATTAAAAATTACAATATCTAGAAAGCCTAGAAGATCAACTGCGGGAACGGAGGAAACATTTCGCAATAAATCAAAACACTGTTTTAAAGATGGGCCGCCTTCACTCTGATATTTTAATCCAGGCGGTACAGCGAGAGCTTGGCAAAAATCTTCCTGATGGACCCGCATGGAAAAACTTTTCAAGCCCAACATCAGGTGGGGAGGAACAGGAATCGATTTCCTATCATAGCGTTTCACAAGAAGATAATCGATTCCCTCTATACAATGAATTTCCACTTTGGCCACAGATAAACCGACTTTATCTGCCAATTTCATGCAAACGGCTTCGTTAAACACAACGCCTTCAAAATGCTCTATGGCCGGTTTCAAAATATGAGTGCTGGGTGCTCCGCCCAAAGGCATAAAAATATTTTCGCCACTTATATGTAGAGCGATTTTATCCTGGACTCCTGCCAGAGAAAGTCTAACATCCCCATCACCAGCCATGAGCGGGCGTCGTGGTAATTCCCTAAGGATTGCGGCCAGCTTTTCGCCATTCAATTTTTGGTAATGATAATTTTTTCCAGGCAAGGGTTCTCCTGCAGGAACAAATGTGACGGCTCCTGCGCACTCCCCTCCGATTTGCTCCAGCATGGCATAATCATTTTGAGAGCTAATACCTAAAATAGGCGCAATGATTTCTCTTTTTTTTTCTTCTGGAAGAATTCCAGCAAAAAACCCTCGGCATTCCTTTCTGGTAAAGCGTTCTTTTCGTAGAGGAAGAGATTGTGACAAAGGAATCGCCATGAGGTTTTCGAGCCAACTTTCAACATAATCAAAAATCATCTGGCCACCATCATTCTGGGTCAAGTGACCAACAAGATGGTTGTGGAGATAAACATCAAGCGTTCTGGACATTCTTTATTCCTTTCCCGTAACAGAAGGAGGAAAAAAGTCTAATCTGATTCCCAAGGTATTAAGAACTGTTAATGTTTTGGCTAACTGGCAGGTAGGTTTGCCCTTTTCCAATTCAATGATAAAACGCAAACCAGTACCTGAGGTCAGAGCCAAATCCTTCTGTGTCAATCCTAAAGATTTGCGGGTTTTTCTGATTAGTTGGCCAACTTGCCCTGTGGTGTATTTCATTGCATTTTCATTAAATATTTCCGGTCAGTAATTATATAATCGAGCATGGGGTAAAGTCAACTTAATATTCCCGATCAGGAATATTATAACCAAAATGCTGAAAAAACAAAAATAATTACCGATCAGGAATATTTTGTAGTGCTATGTATCTCTTAGGATGGTATTCCTTGTTGAGAGGGAACAAACACCAGAAAAAGAACCGGTAAATTTTCCAAGTTTGAAGGATATTGGCCTATTATGACCAGCCTCATACTGGTTTTCCATAAGGCACATCGGAAACCTATAAAATTAATTTTTTTGTCGGTTTAGCATCTGTTCTATCAGAGGGTCGAACCCCGACAGAATAGTTTATCCAGAAACCACCGCAGATCACTTTACGATTGCCTTTTTCTGTATCTTTGGGGTTGTCATGTGGTTTTTTCTCGTAATAGTCCTCATCATACCAGTCCAAAACCCATTC
>WASW01017461.1_pt1 | contig 42638 bp, 32 predicted proteins | sample 5698521 | NCBI WGS metagenome assembly WASW01 (sample SAMN11175560, study PRJNA528189) | sponge metagenome | isolation source: marine sponge | host: Leucetta | place: Antarctica: Western Antarctic Peninsula, King George Island | collected 2013-01
TGACGGGATTCCAGAGGTGTCCTCTCCCGATCTATATTCACCACCGCCACGGCGGCGAGTGTCGTATCTGATGAATAGAGGAAGATAACAGCCGATACCGTGGTCATGGCGTTCAGGAACAGATACATGGAAATATCCAGCACCGCCGGTACGCAGACGGGCAGGGTGACCCGGAACAACGTTTTGTAAAACGGTGCTTTTAGGGACGCCGAGACGGATTCAAACTCTGGATCCATCTGTTTTAGAGCTGTAGTCGCCGTCAGGTGGCAGACCGTATAGAAGTGGGTAACCGTTGCAACAACCAGAATGCCCATCGTTCCGTACAAAAAATTGAACGGATTGTTGGGGTTGTTGAAAAAGAATATATAAGCGAGCCCCAAAACCAGACCAGGCACCGCCAACGGCAACATGGCGACCATGTGAAACAGCGTACGCCCGGTATTAAACCCGCGACCTTTCTCGACCAAATACGATCCGAAGAAGATGATGATCGTACCAAACAACGCCGTATAGAGCGCCATTTCAATCGAATTCCAGTAGGCATCCCAGCCACCACCATCCATAACGTCGAAGTCATAGTTGTTAAACGCCAGTTCCAGATTGTACGGCCAGAAGGTAACCAGGGCGGCGAACTGAGCCATGCCGAGCATGGCAATGATCAGCAAGGCGACGAAGGAGCAAAAGCCAAGCATCATGGTATCGCGTTTGGCGTCTGGTTTTGGCTCATAGGGCACAGCCCGGGCGGACAGCATGGCCACCTGTTTTTTCTGGACGATGCGATCAGCGATAAAGGCAAATATCGCAGGAACCAACAAGACGACAGAAACCACCGCGCCCATCTGGAAGTTTTGCTGCCCAATGACCTGTTTATAGACGTCGGTTGCCAGCACGTTGAAGTTACCGCCGATAACCTTGGGCACACCAAAGTCGGTGAACACAAGAGTGAAGACAACAAAACAGGCACTGATCAGGCCGTATTTACAGCCCGGCAGGGTAACTGTGAAGAACGTTTTAATTTTGCTGGTGCGCAGCGATTCCGCTGCTTCATACAGGCGCGCATCGGTGATCGACAGTGCCGTGATGACAATCATCAGGGCATGCGGGAAAACCCAGTAGCTCGATCCGATCACAACGCCGATGGGACCATAGATCGTTTCCCCAAATAATAATCCCTTGGCGACACCCTGATTACCAAACCAGTAAACCAGAGAAATACCGCCGAGTAAGGAAGGGGTCAGCAGGGGTACCAGCGCAATGAGTTTGAAAAACCACTTGTACGGCATGCACGTGCGAGTCAGGGCGTAGGCATAGACGAAGGCCGTGAAGATGACAACGACGGTTGAAATAATGGCGACCTGCAGGCTGTTTGCCGCTGACAGGAACAGGGCCGGGGTCGAGAAATACTCGGCAAAGTTTGCCAGTCCAATAAACTCGTCTGCTTTGTTCTCAAAACTTTTTGATAACATTGTATAGAGCGGTAATATTATGAATACCGCCAGCAGTCCGCCGATGCCGACCATGCAGGTGCGCATGATCCAGTCGTCGCGACTGATTTTCGGTTTGACTATTTGCGCTGGTTTGGTCTCCGGGAGGGATTCAGGATTGGCAGTCACTGAGGTATTCATTGTTCAACCCTCCGCGCCGGGGTACAGCCGGATGAATTCAGGCGGGAAACGAACCTGTACTTTGGAGCCGACGACGATGTTCTTACGGCGTACGAGATTGATCGAAAAATCGGCGCTAATGTCGTGATCCGACAACGCGCCGCCGCCAAGTTCAGCCCGGTAGAACGAGCCGAGGAACTCAAGATTGTGAATTTCAGCCTCAATAATATTGTCAGTTAGTTCTAAATCCTGGGCATTAATATCTTCAGGGCGAATGGCGACTGTTATAGCACTGCCCGGCGTAAAATCGCCCGTATCACAATGGAGTTCTGCTCCGCCCATTATAACAGAGCCGGTTTTTTCGACCGTTCCTGACATGAAATTCATGGTGCCGATAAAATCAGCGACAAACGAGGTCGCGGGATTGCCGTAAATTTCCTCTGGCGTGCCGACTTGTTCAATAATCCCGTGGTCCATAACAACGATACGGTCCGCCATGGTCAGGGCTTCTTCCTGATCGTGGGTTACCATGATCGTGGTAACGCCCAGACGCCGCTGAAGATCTTTAATCTCGCTTCGCAGGTAGCCGCGTACTTTTGCGTCCAATGCACTCAAGGGCTCATCAAGCAGGAGCAATCCTGGCGACGTGGCCATGGCGCGGGCCAGAGAGACACGTTGTTGCTGACCGCCGGATAGCTGGGCCGGGTATTTGTCGCCTTGGTCGGGAAGACTGACAAGAGCAAGAAGTTCTTTTACCCGTGCGTTAATTTGGTCTTTTGGAAGTTTGCGGTTTTCCAATCCGTATGCGACGTTTTTGTTTACGGTTAAATTGGGAAACAGGGCATAGGACTGAAATACAATGCCAAAATCACGCTCCGCTGGTGGCAGATTAGAGATGTCCACATTGTTTTGCTCAATACGCCCCATGGTCTGAATATCAAGGCCGGCAATGGCCCTTAGTAAGGTTGTTTTTCCGCACCCCGATGGACCAAGAAAACAAATGAACTCGCTTTCGAATATTTCCAGCGAAACGCTGTCGAGGGCAGTAAATTCACCAAACTTTTTAGTAAGATTCTCAATTTTCAGAAACGGCTTCTGAGCTGTTGCCGTGGTCATGTGGCGCTCTCCCGTGAACGGTATCGTGTTATATCAAAATAGAAAATACACAAAAAAATAGGCCACCCAACCCGGAATGGGCTGGGTGGCCATAGTCTCTCACACTGTGATGTAGTACTGCGAGTTATTTTTTCAGAGATTTTGAATCGTAACGTGTCTGCCATTCTTTGAGAATACGATCGCGATTAACAGCGGCCCACTCAAATTTGTTGTCGATCATGGCTTCTGCGATGCCTTTCGGGAAGTGTTTTACTTCCTTGGCAACACCTGGATAGGCGACAACCGCATACCCTTTGTTATACATCATGTTGGCTTCTTTAGTGACCGTGAAGTCGACCAGTTTCTGCGCTGCTTCGAGCTTCTTGGTGCCTTTCATGATTGCCGTTGCTTCCATGTCCCAGCCAACACCTTCGCTTGGCAGGATGATTTCCAGCGGTGCGCCTTTGGCTTTGGATTTTGCGCCGCGGAAAGCAAAGGAAATGCCAATCGGAGTTTCGCCGGATGCCGCCTGCTTACAAGGCTTGGAACCAGAGTGAGTGTATCATGAGATGTTCTTATGCAGACCATCCATGAACTCCCATCCGCCGCCTTCGCCGAACATCTGCAACCAGCTGGAAACATCAAGGAAACCGGTGCCCGACGAGTTCGGGTTCGGCATAACAACACTACCCTCATAAACCGGCTTGGTCAGATCTTTCCACGATTTTGGCATAGGAAGGCCTTTTTTGCCTGCTTCGACGGTGTTGAAACAAACTGATGCGATCCAGGCGTCCATTCCTGTCCAATGCGGCGGATTTGCCGAATCAATGAACTTCTTGTCGAGTTTGTCTGCTCCCTTTGGCTTATAGCCGAGAGTCATGCCTTCGGCTTTCATTTTCATGAGGCTGGTGGCGGCAAGTCCCCAGACAACGTCGGCTTGCGGATTGTTTTTTTCGGCCAGCAATTTGGCGGTTACAATACCTGTCGAGTCCCGAACCCATTTGATTTTAATGTCGGGATTAACCTTCTGAAATGCTTTGGCATATTTTCTCAGATCTTCCGCTTCGACTGCTGTATAAACAGTAAGCTCAGTCACGGCCTGGGCGGCGCCCATACTGACGACGCCAGCAACAGCGGCAATTGCCGTTGATAAAGTTAGTTTTGTAATAATACTCGTATTCATTTTTTTACTTCTCCTGTTTTTCCTGGAGTTTTATTTCCCCAGAATTTCTATCGCTATTATTTAGCGTCTTGGTAATCAAAGAGTCACGTTAACGAAATGTAACGGTAAACCGAACCACTATTTTAGTATTGTCAGAGCCGACCAATTGAGTGTCGTACCCGACCTATAATCAGCGCTTCTTTTTGCGTTTGGCGCTGTTCAAGTATTCGATCCTATTTGAATCAAATGCCGTTAAAAAGAATTTTCCCACAATTTACCAAAAAAAACCACATAAAACCACATTACTGTGAAAGTTTTTTAATAATCCAGTTAAAGTTGCTTTAATCAATCAAACCTGAGCGCTGAATTCAGTATATTATTCAAACATTTGCAGGAAATAATCTGAACAATCCCGTCGACACTCAAGATTTACGAATCTCGGCTAGAAAACGCTCAACCTGATTTTTCATATCGATGGCTTGGCTGGAAACGTGTGCCGTTGATTGCAGCATGTTTTCCATCTCAAGTTTGGTTGTCGTGGCGGCATCAGACAATTGACTGGTACCTTCGTTGACCCGTCCTGTGTCGGCGGCGGTCTCCTGAATACTTTTTGCAATCTCATGCGTTGCAGCTCGCTGCTCGTCAACCGATGTATTGATGGCGCTCGAAATATCAGCGATTTGACCAATGACCGACGTAACGTTGCCGATGGCCTGAACCGCGTCACCTGTCTTCGACTGAATGGCCGTGATTTGGGCACTGATTTCTTCAGTGGCCTTTGCCGTTTGGGTTGCCAAATTTTTCACTTCCGAAGCAACAACGGCAAACCCTTTACCGGCGTCACCCGCGCGTGCGGCCTCAATTGTTGCGTTTAAGGCCAGTAAATTGGTCTGTTCGGCAATATCCTGAATAAGGGTCAGCACGGTTTCAATCTTTTCCGCCCCGACGGCCAATTCATTGACCGTGGCTTGCGTTCGTCCGGCATCAGACACGGCGTTGTCGGTAATGTCTGAAGAACGCGAAACTTGAGCATTGATTTCAGATATTGATGCCGAAAGTTCTTCAACAGCTGCGGCGACCGTCTCGACATTACCATTTGCACTTGTTGACGCCGAAGCAACCATTTGCGCCTGACCTTCAGATTGCTCGGACGTCGATACCAGTGATCGCGCGGATGTCTCCATTTCGCTGGTCGTCTTGACCACATCTTCAGTTAAACTTTTGACCCCGGCTTCCAGGTCGTTTGCAAGGTTTGCCATCATGCTGCGGCGGTCTTCTTCCGCACGTTGTTTTTGCAGGGCCTGTTGTTCTCGGAGTTTTTGAGTTTCTGATACTTTATCTTTAAAGGATTCAAACGTGCGGGCCAGCGCGCCAATCTCATCGTTCGATTTGATTTTTAAGGAAACTGAAGTGTCATCGTTTGAAAGTGAGTCTAATGCCGAAATAACATCATTGAGTGGGGAGATAAGGTTTCGGCGTACAAGCAGAAGGGTCGATGCACCGCCCAACAGTGCGGCAACCAAACTAATGACCATCATAATCTTGAGTGCGAAATCTTGAATTTCCGCGGCCCGTATAACGGCTCCATTTGTAGCGGTCTTGATGTTTTCAAGAACGCGTTTTACGGAGACATTGACCAATGCAAACTGCTTTTTGACGTCTTCTTCGTATTTGACAGCGGTCAGGAATGAACCTTCTTCAATCGAATCAAATACTTTGTTTCTGGCGTCTTTGGTTGCTGTCGCATCGGCGATGTCAATTTCTTCGAGCGAACTTTGTACATCACTAAACATTGATGTCAGCGCCTCGTTCGCGTTGTTGTCAATGGCCCCACTGACCAATTCACGTGATGTCACGAGTTCAGCACGAATTTCATCTGACAGACGCAGGAACTCAGCCACAGCGGCGCTATATTTCAGTTCCGCTTCATCTTCATAGATGACTTGTTCACCGACCCTGAGCGTTTGCTCAAATAACAGTGCCTGAGACAGTTTGTGCTCGGCTAGGGTCTGCATTGATGCAGCAATAGGCATGTACGTATCGGCGAGTTTTTTAACTTCCTGTTCGATGCCGCGCATTTGGTAAATTGCTGTAAGTGACACAACGCCCAATAATCCGACAAAAATTGCGACAAGTACCAGTGCCTTATGGCCGATTGAAAAACCCTTTTTAGCCTTAACTTCTGCTTTGGTTTCTGACTGATCAGAAACAACATCGTCATTGGTCTGGGCACTTTGGGTTTCTACTAGTGTCTGATCCATTAATCGATCCTTTTTTGGCGAGATATCCATGCGTTTTTTCCGTAATTTAAAGATTGCGTAATCTTCAAGTCATCGTTGGCTGAAGTTTACCACATATGATTTCAACAGAATTGGACTACTTCATTCGTCCATACGATGAAATATATCCACAATTTACCAAAAAAAACCACAAAAAACCACATTTGATTTTATGGGAGATAATATAGCACTTCCATATGATGAGATCGCGGGCATAATTTTGGTCGTAATCAGTACGAACAAGGTATCGAAAATTAGGAGAGAATCTTCTCTCGGGTCGGGTCGTAGGCACAGTTTGAGATATGCGTGAGTGGGTGGCGGTCGCCCATGACTTCCAGTTCAACAGAATTAACATCGGTTAAGTCAGATGGCAGATACCCCAGCACCAGATTTTTACCGACACTATATCCGAAATTACCGGATGTAGTGACGTCGACCAATTCGTTGTTCAAAATAAATACCTCATTGCCGAACACCGAGATATCACCGCCTAAGGAAAAGCAGTGGAGTTTTCGGTTGATACCCTGATCGCGCTGACGCATCAACGCGTCGCGGCCAAGAAAGTCACCTTTGTTCCAAGCGATGCAAAACCCCAAACCTGCCTCCAATGGCGAATCGTCTGGGGTGATATCGCTGCCCCAACCGAGATAACGTTTTTCCATTCTCAAGCTATCGATCGCCCGGTAACCAGCGTTGCTAATGTCAAATTCCTGTCCGGCGGCCTGCAACGTTTCATATACGTAGGCCGCATATTCAACCGGGATATGCAGTTCCCACCCGAGCTCGCCAACGTAGGTTAAGCGAATTGCAAGAACAGGCGCATAACCGATACAGATGTCCTTGCACGTCATGAATTTAAAACCAGCATCACTGACATCGGAGGGGCTAACTTTTTCCAGAACCTTGCGTGCTAAAGGACCGCAAAGATTGATCACAGCCATTGACGATGTGACATCTGATATATGAACTGTACCGCCGTTTGGCATATTTTTTTTCAGGTGGTGGAGGTCATGAACACCCGATGCGCTGCCCGTCACCATGTAGAATTTGTCTTCTCTGGTGCGCATAACGGTCAGGTCGGCTTCAATACCGCCGTTTTCATTTAGAAGCTGAGTGTAGGTGGCTGACCCTGAGGGTTTGTCGACATTTGCGTCTGCCATATATTGCAAAAATCCAAGGCTTCCGGGACCTTCAATTTCAAATTTGGAGAACGAGCTTTGATCAATTAACGCAACACCATGTCGAATGCCTTGATGTTCGATACCGACGGCATCAAACCAGTTTGGGCGGGTATACGAAGGTTTTTCGACGGGCTCAATCCCTTCTGGCGCGAACCAGTTAGGGCGTTCCCAGCCGAATTTTGAGCCAAAAACACAGTTTTGATTTTTGAGTGTGTCATACAATGGACTGCGCCGACCGCCGCGCGCGCTTTCCAGTTCTTTGCCAGGCCAAGCCATGGCGTAATAGTTTGAATAGGCTTCGACGCAGCGCTCTGCCATATACTTGCGCCCACTGTGGTGCCGGCCGAAACGGCGGCTGTCGAAAGCCCACAAATTCATGCCCGGATCGCCTTCCAATATCCAGTTGGCCATGGCAAGCCCGGCACCGCCCGCCGCCGCGATTCCCGACGTGAACGCGACAGCCATGTAATAATTGTCCAATTCCGGAGCCGGCCCCATGATCGGTTCGCCATCCGGTGATATAGGGATAGGGCCGTTGATAATAGTTTGAATGCCAATCTGGTTAAGTACCGGTACCCGCTCGGATGCAGGCAATACAAACTCTTCCATGCGTTCCAAATTACCGGGGAATAATTCGCGCCCGAACCCTTTGGGAACGCCATCCATGGCCCAGGGGACAGTGCCTTTTTCCCAGCCGCCGATGGCAAAGCCGCCAACTTCCGGTTTAACATAATACCCGCCATCCGGATCACGCAGCGTAGGCAGGTTAGGGTCCATGTCGTCGGTTTTTTCAGTGACCAAAAACTGGTGTTCAACAACACCAGCTGGGATATGAACGCCGGCCATGGCGCCAAATTCGCGCGCCCACATGCCAGCGCAATTGACGATGATTTCGCATTCGATGTTACCTTGGATGGTCTCAATGCCTGATATATGTCCGTTGGTTTTGGTAACGCCGGTAACTTCGACGTTTTCCATTATCGCAGCGCCCAAATTGCGCGCCGCCTTGGCAAAGGCATGGGTCATGGAGTAGGGGTCTACATAGCCGTCCGTAGGGATATGAATTGCTCCAACAATGCCTTCTGTTGAAACGTATGGGAAGAGACTTTTTGCTTCTGCGGCGGAAATCAAGTTCATGTCGAGGCCGAATGTTTTGCCAACTGTCGCTTGTCGTTTGGCTTCCAGCCAGCGTTCTTCTGAGCATGCCAAACGTATACTGCCAACTTGTTTGAAATCTGTTGCCTGCCCGGACTCTGCCGCCAGACCGGTGAGGACGTCGACTGAATTGCGCATCAGTTTGGTCAGGTTTTTTTGACTGCGTAATTGTCCGATCAACCCTGCCGCATGCCATGTCGAACCTTCAGTCAGCTGACTTTTTTCCAGCAATAAAACATCTTTCTCGCCAGCCTTCGCAAGGTGATAGCAAACACTAACGCCAATGGCGCCACCGCCAACAACAACGATACGGGCCCGCTCAGGGAGGATCATGTCAAATTCCTTATGATTGCTGGATTTAAGAGGATGCTGTTGTTTTTTTACGACGACTGCGTTTGTTTTGGCGGGCCCGCTTAGGGGCTTCTTCAAGAGGTTCCCATCCGGCAGGAGGCATTGCATCACCTTTGACGAGACCGTCAAAGGCGGTACGGACGTTCTGGTCGATCTCGGCGGAAATGGCATTGATGTTTGGTTTGGTCAGAATTTCCTGAGCTTTACGCAGGGCCCGGGTGTGGATATCAGTTGAGCCCAACAGTTCCCACGTTTCACGAATATTGCGATCGGCAACGTTGGGCATGAAACAGGTTGTTGTCATGCGTTCAAATGTCTCTGGGTTACCGATAAACATGCCAGCGGGTCCGGCTTTTTTGATTTCGTCGAGGGCCAGGTTTTCTTCTGTAAATTCCACACCGCGTACAACGCGTTTGAGCATTTTGGCGATTTCATTGTCTATAACGACCTGTCCGAAGTCGAACGTCATGAGGGCATCGAGCAACCCGCCCATGACGATATAATTGACCCCTGACAGGGTCCCTAATAGCGGTGTCATGCCTTTCTCGAACCCCGCTTGCGCATCGCTGATCTTGGCGTTGGTCAAACCAAGGTAGCCCCCGGCGGGAACGTCATAGAACCGTGCCATCTGACAAATTGCACTGTTCATGATCCCGGTCTCAATGCCGCCTGGCGCATAAGCACCATCGCGCATATCGCAAAACACCGGAAGAAAATTGAAAATCATCGGCCAGCCAGCCTTTGAAATCTGAGTTAGCACACATGTTGCCAGCCATTCGGCGACAATCAAAGCCAACGTGCCGGCAAGAGTGAACGGCGTACCCGCTCCGCCAACGGGCGCAACGGTTCCATAAGCCGGCAGTTCATTTTCGGCGTAATACATCAACATTTCTGTCGAGTCGAAATCCATGGTCAACGGCGATACGATGGCGCAGTAACCGAAGGTAATGAAGGGGCGTTCTCTGAATGCGTCCTCTGAGCCGGCGATCAAGGCGCCTAATTTTAGGACCTGTTCCACTTCCCGCACATCGATGACTGACGTTCTGCAGGGTTTAGTGCAATTTTTAAGTGCCGGGTAAAAGCGTGACAGACTGAATTGGTCTTCCGGTGCATCGTCGGCGAGCGTGGCGATGGAGAATACATCGAAACCATCCAATTCATTGATCAAGTGGGCGATCCGAGCGATATCATCGGACGTCGCCCGCCGCGTGATACCACTAACGGGATCGACAATGTCTGGTGCCGAGCTGGCGGTGACGACAACCGGCTCCTTTCGTGGGATGGTAACATCATTAACTGCATCCCGGCCATGCAAGGTAAACGTCGAGGGAGTCAGCTTAATACACTTTTCCACCAGTGCTTCGGGGAACCGGACATTTTCGGTTTCCTCATCAACCACGCAGCCATGTTCGGAAAAACGATTGCGCGCCTTTTCATTTCGAACCAGAAGCCCGGTGTCGACAAGAATTTCAAGTGCAGCATCATGCAAACGCTGAACTTGTTTATCTGATAAATACTCAAAATTTTGCATGCCCGTCTACCGCCCTGAAGTTTATCGTGAAGATTTAAGAAAATCTAACCTTAAAGGGTTTTCCAGATTCAATAATTTGTATATTTACTCACGTTTACTATCGATAATTCTTGACTGCAAGCTAGCATGACTTAGGTTCTAGATTAGAAAAACTAATGATGGTGTGCAATGCGGAGATTACCTCCCCTAAACTGGCTGAAGGCATTTGAAGCCGCTGGCCGCCATCTCAGTTTTACTCATGCTGCAGATGAGCTGGGGGTCACACAGGCGGCAATTTCTCAACATGTGAAAGCTTTGGAATTGTTTCTCGACCGACTATTGTTCCGAAGAGGCCATCAGCGTCTTACTCTAACTGGTGCGGGTGAGTCATATTTGCCAAAACTATCGGCGGCATTTGATCTCGTTGCCGCAGGCACATCGGAAGTTCTCTCCCAGGGGAGTGACGGCGGGTTGACAGTTCGCGTTCCGCCTTCATTTTCAACAAAATGGTTGATACCACGACTTGAAAAATTCCACGCAACTCATCCTGACATCGATATTCGTTTAACTTCCCTCGGTCAGGAAGCTAACTTTTCGAGCGACCATGTCGATCTCGAAATTAGAAATGGAATGGGGCAGTGGCAACATCTGGAAGCAACGTTGCTCATTCATGAAGATATATTTCCTGTTTGCAGTCCTGATTTGTTCGAACATGAGGGTCGAAACTGGCTTCCCGAAGACTTACTTGAAACGACGTTATTGGATGTGCCTGGTTATCCCGAAGGTTGGGACGCTTGGTTAGAAGGCGTTGACGCCAGTCCCCTTTCTAAACACACATCGATCAGTTTTGATCAATCAATGATGGCCATTCAGGCGGCGGTTAGTGGAATGGGCGTCGCACTCGGTCGATCTTCACTTGTTGAAGATGAAATTAAATCGGGACAATTGATTTCTCCGTTTGATGCCGTGTTAAAAGCCTCTGGTGCCTATTACGTTGTCTGTCCTCCTGAATTTTCTTCGCGGCCCCGAATCCGGGCTTTTCGCGATTGGTTATTAACAGAAGTTGCAGGCCGACAAGTTACAACTTGAATACAAATGCATGTTGTCTGTTGCTAGTGTATGCTTTTGCGCGATACGTTTAAGTGGTTTTTTAAATTAGTGAAATCTGGAATCACTAACTATGACTGATGGCAGCTCTCGCAAAAGAAATTGGGATGATAAGACGAGGGGTGAGTTAATATCTGAAATATCGCGGTTGCAGAACACCCTTGATACTCAATCAGGTACAACCCACGCTGGCCTCAATGTTGATCACTCCATCCGTGAAGTAATCGATTCGATCAATCAGGGAATTTACATTCACCGCGATTTTAAGATGCTTTACGCCAATGATGCGATGGTCACGCTGTTTGGTTATGACTCAATAGATGACATCATGAGCATCGATCATGTTTCCGTATTTTATAGCAAAGAATCATGGCCGGTTATTCACGACCGGGCCGTGGCGCGCCTAGCTGGCAAGATAGCTTCTGATCAGTATGAAGCGGTTGGCGTACGCAAGGACGGGGCCAAATTCGAACTCAATCTTCGTCCAACCAGAATTACGTGGGAGGGCGAACCAGCAATCTTTTCCACCATGTTTGATGTTTCTGAACACGTTGCCGCGCGGCGGGAACTAGAGCGGCAATTACAGTTCTTACAAACTTTGATCGACGCTATTCCTGAGCTAATCGTTCTTAAAGACTCGAATGGATACCTGCAATATGTGAACCGCTGTTATGAAAACTGGATGAAAATTGATCGCAATAATATTGCGGGAAAAACCGTATTCGATGTTGTAAGCCCCAAAATTGCGGCGGAGCTGACGCGGCAAGACAAAGCGATAAAACAAACCGGTGAGGTAATGACGCTAAAGTCGGATAGAACCTTCCCTGATGGCGTGACCCGAAGTGTCTTTACAAAACGGTTTCCGGTTACCAACGCATCAGGAGAATTTATGGGAATTGGAAATATCACAACAGATATTTCCGAACAAAAGAAGATTGAACAAACCATTCGCGACAGCGAGGACCGTTTCAAACAGTTGGTAGAGAATGCGCCCGATCCTCTGTACGTTCATGACAATGAGGGGCGGATCATTGATGTTAATGGTAAAGCCGTTGAGATTTTGGGTTACGCCCGCGACGAACTGTTGTTGTTAAATGTGACCGATATTGATGTTGGATCTGATTTGGAAATTCTTCGCCCAGTTTGGCGGTCAATGCGGGGAACCCAAAGCCTAAAAGGTTATCATCGCCGCCGGGACGGAACCGAGTTTCCGGTTGAAGTGCATGTCAGTTGCACCGGGCAGGGAGACCACATGTTGTTTCTGGCTACAGCACGCGATATGACAGAAAGGGTCGGCGTCGAGCGTGAATTAACCGATGCTCGAGAGCGAGCAGAACATGCAAATTTCGCCAAATCTGAATTTCTGGCCAATATGAGCCATGAACTTCGCACCCCGTTAAATTCTATCATTGGTTTTTCGGAAGCAATTCAAGCAGAAATTTTTGGGAAAATCGGTGAACCCCGGTACCGTGGTTATCTTGATGACATTCGCCGGTCTGGCGGGCACTTGTTGAACGTAATTAATGATATCCTTGATATGTCAAAAATTGAAGCTTCTCAACTCGATATGAATGAGGTTGATGTCGATATTCGGGCGATCATTCACGAATGTGTGCGGATGGTTTCCGAACGCGTAGAGAAGGCTGGAATTGAACTGACCTCTTGGACCGGTAGTGAAATATCAAAAATAAATGCTGATGAATTAAGGTTAAGGCAAATACTGATCAATTTAATTTCCAATGCAGTGAAGTTTACACCATCAGCCGGAAAAATTAAGGTCGTCTGTCAATTGAATGATCAAGGTGACATCGAGATCATCGTTGAAGATACAGGAGTCGGAATTCCGAAGCCGGATATCGATCGGGTGTTCGAACCATTTATGCAGGTTCGCGAAAACTCTACCCAAACGCATGAAGGGACTGGGTTGGGACTGTCTTTGGTGCGGTCGTTGGCGCACCTGCATGGCGGAGATGTTTCTTTGGTCAGCGATGTAGGGACAGGGACGCGCGTTACCGTAACATTACCGTCGACACGGTTAGTTCAATAAGTCGTCCTCTTGACCCGGTGGTTTCATTTCGGCACATTGCGGACATTCGGTAGTTAAAATTTGAGGGTATCATATGCTTGCGGAGCAGCGGCGAAGCCAAATTCTCAGTATACTTGGCGAAAAAGGTGCGGTTACAGTCAACGAATTATACCGCCGCTTGCAGGTATCGAGGGAAACTATTCGCCGTGACATCACCAAACTTGATTCGGAACAAAAACTCCAAAAGACTCACGGCGGTGCCCTTGCAATGGGTCACGCAGAACCCGCCTTTGCCGATCGCATGGAGACTAATGTAGAGGGCAAGAGAGCAATTAGTGAGGTTGCAGCCTCTCTGGTTCCTGACGGTGCCTCGTTGATAATTAATTCTGGGACCACCACCATGTGCCTCGCTGAGGCTTTGGCTGATCGCCAGAGATTGATTGTTTACACAAATGACTTGCAAGTCGCCAGCAAATTGGCCGGACGTAATGAAAACCGCGTTATATTATTGGGCGGTGAGATGCAGGGAACAGAGGGGGCAACGCTGGGCCGCGATACGACTGATTGTTTGGCAAATTATTTTGCCGAATTTTGTTTTATCGGGGCCAGTGCATTAAATTCCGACCCTATATTATCTGACTTTTCCAGAGAGCAGGCCGAGTTTCATTCGCAGATGATCGTTCATGCGGGGATTTCTGTTCTACTGGTTGATCACACAAAATTCGATCGGCGCGCGCCGGTCCGGGTGGATAATCTTGACCGGATAACGCATATTGTAACGGATGGACAAATGAGCGTGGCAATGCGTGAATCGCTGTCTGCATTGGAGGCGGAATTGCTTATCGCTGAGGTCAAATCCGGGGATTAAGAAAGATCAGGTTCGGTTTTAGAACTGTCTCCATCACTATCTGACGTCGATAATGCTGCAAGCTCTCCCGCTCGCTCAAGGACGGGATATACCACAGCAACAACATGTGAGTGAATGCGCTTCAGGTCCCGCAAAATATCCATGTGAAGGGCGCTGGTTTCGATACTTTCGCGGCGGCCATCACGAAGGCGTGACAGGTGGGCCTCTGCTGCTTCTCGTTCAAGCCTGATGACGACCCGCTTTTCCGCAAGTAATTGGCGCGCAAGGCCCACGTCTCCAGACATAAATATATTAATTCCCAGTTTCAGGTTATCAGCGACTTTGGTGTGGAGTTCGGTCAATTCTTGGAGGCCAATTTTAGAGAATTTTAGTCGTTTCTTATCTTTTTTCTTGGCAAGATCCATAAGGTTCTCTGCAATATCGCCAATATGTTCCAAGTTGGTTGCAAAGGACATAATTTCGCTGGCACGCAGGCTTTCATCGCGGTCCAGTTCCTGGCGGGTTACTTTCGTTACGTAAAGTTTTATAGCTTCGTGGAGTTTATCGACCGCATCATCCATATCGCGCACATTGCTGGCCCTTGCAGTTTCCCCATTGGCAATCACGATCAGGCTTTCGCCTAACATATTGTCAACAATATCTCCCATCCGCAGCGTTTCTCGCGCAGCACCGGCAAGCGCTAAGGTTGGAACATCAACGGCATTATTGTCGAGATGTTTGGCCGCTCCCGGATCATCGGATGCCTGAACGGACGGCAATAATTTTTGCATTAGCGATGCCATCGGGCCGGTAAGGAAGATGAAACCAGCGGCGACGGCAAGGTTAAACAGGGTATGGAAGTTGACGACCTGCCGGGCGGGGTCACTATCAAACTCAGCAATCAGCGGCATGATCAAACCCAGTAGCGGAAGAAGAACAATCGCACCGCCAATTTTAAACAGCGCATTACCCATGGTAACCCGACGGGCCTCAGGGCCTTCGCCTGCCATCGCCATGATCGGTGGTAGGGTTCCGCCGATGTTAGCGCCGATCACCAATACCAAGGTCAATTCAACGGGTATCGCGCCCGTTGATGCCAAAGACATGACAAGCAATACGACCGCTAGGCTTGAATGCGCCAACCACGTTAATAACGCGGCAATAATGATGCCGATTAATGTTTCGCCAGCGACAGATCCAAAAATATCAATAATTAATTGAGATTCGCGCAGCGGCGCGGCGGTGCTCACAATCAGTTTCAATGCCAGCAGCATCAGGCCAAGCCCAATTGCGATACGCCCTAATTGTTTAACAAGGCTGGTGCTAGAGGAGAAATGTAGGATAACACCAAGAGCCAAGGTAAGGGGGGCCAGCCATGATATATCAAAGGACAAAACCTGAGCGACCATGGTCGTACCAATATCGGCCCCCAACATCACGGCCAGAGCAGGCGCCGTGGCAACCAAGCCGCGACTGGCGAACGATGCAACCATCATCGCCGTTGCCGTACTGCTTTGAAGGATTGCGGTTACGCCCAGTCCAACCAGCATGGCACTAAATCGATTGGCCACACTTTTGCCGATAGCATGACGAAGGTTCGCTCCAAACGCGCGTGTAACGCCTGTTCGAAGCATACGCATGCCCCATAATAGGAGGGCAACAGCACCAACTAGATTTATCAGTATTTGTGTGGCGGAGATGGTTTTGTACTTTCTATTTTGATTGGCATGTGACGGATTATCTTAGCTAAAAGTACCAAAAACCCGGTACAAATAGGATAGGTCCGATTTAAGCTTTTTGTTTCGGGCCATATTTTCTCGGGACCCAGATAACAATTGCCATCCGGGATCCAGTTTGGCCAGAGAGTCGGCCAATTGCCATTTATAATCAAAAGAGCGACCGACGAGCCTTTGAACCGCACCAAGTCTTTGCCCGGAAAGCGGGCTTGAATTGAGGTCCTTAATTATGTTGGCATCGATAAAAATCTCATGCACCTCCGCGAATTCCAGAATGCGAGGATAAAGTTTTTCATCAATGGCTGAAATTTGATCCAGAGCCCGCGTAAAGTCAACGGCGGTTTCAAAAGACTCATCAATAATGGGGGCGAGCGATGCTTGACGAATGCCAATATTATCAAGTTTGGATTGAACTTGTTCGGAAACCCGGTAAGGAACCGGCGTGTAAACGTCCTGATTGAAAACGTTTTGTAAAAAAAACAGGCCTACAAAACATACAAACCCGGCAACAGCCGGCGTGGCTATCCATCCCATACCGATACCGCCGAGAACCCGCCATCGAATGCCGCGCCCACCTTTCACTATTGCGATACCAATAACGGCGCCGACAACAGCCTGAGAACTTGAAACCGGAACCAACGGGATGGTTGGCAATCCATGGGACGCTAAAAACTGTTCTAACCCTTGTGAAGCGAATAAAAACAAAACGATTGAGTGTGATACCACAACAACCCAGGCGGCAACTGGAGAGAGCGCAACCAGCCCGCCGCCAACGGTCATCATCACCCGTTTTGAATACGTCATTACGCCTACAGCGATTGCGAGGGCGCCAATGAGGAACAATTGTTGCACCGATGTAATCGTGAAAAGGCCAGCAATTTCAAAATCAGTGAACGGCGATGCTGGAACAAATACACCCATTACATTGCCAATATTATTGGCGCCCAGACTATAGGACCCAAAGGCGCCTGCCAGAATAAGGCCAACCCTTGTGTACGCGTCGGTGCGTAAAAGATGGGTTGGAAATTTTTTCAGAAGGTAATTGACCCCCTTAAACAGGCCGATGGAAATGATTGCTGCCAAAATCGGACAAATAACCCACGTTGATAGAATTTTTACCAGCGAAGAGGGGTCAATCAAAGTTTCGCTGTAGAGACTCCACCCGATGATACCGCCAACGATTGCCTGAGAAGTCGATACGGGTACGCTGGCTTTGGTCATCAAATAGACGGCTAGTGCGGCGGAAAATGCCGCCATGAATGCCCCAGGAAGGGCATTAATTGCACCGAGTTTTCCGAGCGTATGCGCCGCACCGGCGCCACTGAATACGGCGCCAAGCACAACAAATACCGAGCAGATAATGGCTGCAGTCGAAAACCTGATCATTCGGGTCCCAACAGCAGTTCCAAATACATTGGCCGCGTCGTTCGCGCCGAGTGCCCAGCCTAGAAATACACCGCTTGTCAGAAAAAATAATACGGAAGCGTCCATCGTGGTCTAGATCGTCCGCTTGATCACGTAGATCGCAAGGCGATCAGCAACGTCTTCCGCCCAGTCTGCAACGTTATCAAGATTTTCAACAAAATGACGAAGATGAGTTTTACGCGCAAGATCCAGGTCGGATGCAAAAATTGCGCGTTTTAGTTTGGTTGATACTTTATCGGCTTCTTTCTCATAAAACATTACCTTGTGGTTATGATCGCCAACGGCGTGGATGTTTCTGAAAAATGCCCGAGAGGCCAAAACGACGGCCTCGACGGCTTCTACAACCATCGCCACCAACTGACGAAAATCTTCCCTGTAATCCTAAGGGATATCGGGGTTTTCTATTGAAAATCCCCATAGGGTGCCTTCAATCTGATTGGTTACACTGTCGAGATTTTCCAGCAAACCAAGGACGTCCCCGCGTGCATCGGGGATTAATGTTTGTGTATAGAGAGCTGTTTCTATCGAACGGCGGAGATCATCAGCCTGGCTTTCGATTTCATTCACCTGATGGAGTTTGTCTTCAAATTCAGCACTAGCGCCGTGATCGAGATAAACATGCACCGCATGCTTGAACAACAATCCGCCTTCGGACATTAGATCCAGAAATTTGTCGATTTCCGCTTCCAGGGCGCGGGTGCGCCGAAACAATCGAATGTCTTTGGTGAGTTTCATTGATAATTCCCCGCAGCACACAATACGATGTCACCTGTCGACACCTTTTCTATTTCTATTGCTATACGGCAAAAGAATTAAGGCATTGTATAAGATGTAGAACTGCAATCAACACAAAAACGGTCAAAAACGGTAATAAAACCACAAAATGAAATTGAAATTATCTCAAAACGACCTTTTGAATGCCGACGAATTATTCGCAAAATATGACATTTGGTGAGTAAAACTTTAAGTTAACGGCAACCTGAATACTGTTTCCGGATGTGTATAACGTCAATATTGGATGAAAAAGTCACTCAGTGACGTTTCCTGTACTGTCGATCATTACACCATTTTCTGTCCATGTAGGTTCGGCCATACGGATAAACAACTCGGATATTTCACTCGGTTCCTTGACTGAGTGTGGGTCTTCGCCGGGCATGGCCTTTGCACGCATTGCAGTGCGCGTCGCGCCTGGGTTAATGAGATTTGCGCGAACCGTGGTCTTGGTGATTTCTTCCGCGTAAATTTTTGTCATCATTTCGAGCCCAGCTTTGGAAATAGCATAGGCACCCCAATAGGCGCGGGGAAGGGAGCCGACCGTGCTGGTTACAAAAATTGCCCGGCCAGCACTCGATTGCCGGAGCAGGGGATCCATACTTCTGATGAGGCGCCAGTTTGCAGTCAAATTTACGTCCATGACATTTTGCCATAGATCCGGTTTCATGTGCCCAAGCGGGGTAAGGGCACCAAGTACGCCAGCATTGCCAACCAGAATATCCAGTTTTCCGTGGCGTTCGTATAAGGCGGCACCAAGATTGTCGATGCCGTCAAAATCTGTCAGGTCAAGAGGCACCAAGGTGGTGTTCTGTCCGGTCTCCTGCCTGATTTCATCATCAACTTCTTCCAGAGCTCCGGTGGTCGTTGCGACGAGGATGACATGTGCACCTTCACGTGCATAAGCTTTGGCGACGGCACGACCGATACCGCGCGATGCGCCCGTGACCAATGCGGTCCGGCCATCCAACCTCGCATTGGAACCATTATTCATCGTTAATGCGGATCATCAAGCAAGGACAGCTGACTGGAGTTGTCATCTCCTTCAAAATCTGTCCGATGGATCGGGTACTCGCCAGTAAAACAGGCATCGCAGTATTGCGGGCATTCTTTGTCACGATTGGCTTCGCCAACAGCACGGTACAGTCCATCATTGGAAATATAAGCCAGACTATCGACGCCGATGTAGGCTTTCATTTCTTCAAGATCCATACGGGCCGCCAGCAGAGTGCTGCGCTCGGGCGTATCGATACCGTAAAAACAAGACCCATTGATCGGCGGGCTGGAAATCCGCATATGGACTTCTTTGGCTCCGGCGTTGCGCACCATTTCGACGATCTTGACCGAAGTTGTTCCGCGAACAATGGAGTCGTCTACAAGCACGACTCTCTTGCCCTTCAATTGGCCGGCATTGGCATTATGTTTCAGGCGAACGCCAAGGTGCCTGATCTGATCGGTTGGTTCGATAAATGTGCGTCCGACGTAGTGATTGCGAATAATCCCAAGCTCGAACGGTATGCCTGCTTCTTCGGCATATCCAATGGCCGCCGGGACGCCGGAATCTGGAACCGGAACGACCACGTCGGCCTTGATTCCTTTTCCTTCGCGGGCCAGTTCGGCGCCAATTTTTTTGCGAACGTTGTAGACGTTCTTGCCTTCGACGTCGCTGTCCGGTCGGGCAAAATAGATGTATTCAAAAATACAAAACCTACTTTTCTGAGCGGGAAAAGGTTTGATGCTGTGCAGGCCATTTTCATCAATGACGACAATTTCGCCCGGTTCGACGTCCCTGACAAAATCCGCGCCGATAATGTCCAAAGCGCAGGTTTCAGATGTCAGGATATAAGATTTTCCAATCCGTCCGATGACAAGGGGCCGCACGCCGTAAGGATCTCGTAATCCAATCAGTTTCTTCTGGCTGAGCGCAACCAGTGAATATGCCCCTTCGATGTGACTTAGGGCGTCGATAAGTCGGTCGACAACTTTGCCGCATTCGCTTCTGGCAATAAGATGAACAATCGTTTCCGAATCGCTGGTTGACTGGAACAAACACCCCCGTTCAATTAATTCTCGGCGTAATTTCAAGGCATTGGTCAGGTTGCCATTGTGAGCGACGGCAAAACCACCAAATTTGAACTCTGACAACAGAGGCTGAACATTGCGTATTACAGAATCGCCCGACGTTGAATACCGTACATGTCCAATGGCTGCATTGCCGACCAGGCGGTCCATGGTTTTCATGGAGTTAAAATGGTCTCCGACCAAACCAATCGCCCGGTGCGAATGAAATTGTTCACCATCATAAGCGACGATCCCAGCGGCTTCCTGCCCCCGGTGCTGAAGAGCATGCAACCCAAGTGCAGTATGCGCCGCAGCATCCGGATGATCAAAGATGCCGAATAACCCACACTCTTCTTTAGGACTAAGGTCATCAATCCATTTGGTTTCTTCAACGGAAGGAAGATGAGGGTGGGGTGGAAATGACAGGGTAGTTTTCATAGGGGGGATGAATTCCTGTTTTCAATCAGAACGTTAATTTGAAATTTGGCTGGAATCGATAAGACGTTCCATATCTTGGCGCTCTTTACGACCGTAAGACCCTTCGGTTTTTGACTGCTCACCTTTTGGTTTGGGTGCAATGATACCACGGATTGTCTCAGATACGCCGAACGAATCCTGCGTTTTCTGTTTTGCTTTTCTGGCGGCATCTGCGATGGGGTCTGTAGATGCGTGGTCAGGTAACAGAGTTCGGAGTTTTAGCGATCCTGGTCGTATCAGGTCCATAGATTTAGCGGTTGTCATCCAGTCAGGGTGGTCGTCTTCTGGAATGATGACTTCAACGGCAATATAAACCAAACAAACGATGATCGCGCCACGCGCCAGACCAAATAGAAAACCAAGGGCACGATCAAGCGCATTGAGTGCGCTACCTTGTACCATTTTTGATATGCTGCGCGAAATGTAAGACAATATGATAAGCGATACGATAAATATGATAACGCCAGCTGTTAAATCAGCCGCAAGCTCAATTGCAATCCATTCGCGGACATATGGTTTTAGGTAAGGAAACCCGTAAAAGGTTGCAAATATTGCGCCGACCCAACCTGCTACAGACAGCACTTCATGAACGAACCCACGGGCATAGGCAAATAGCGCTGACGCCAGCAAAATAATGATGACCGCGACATCGAGTACGTTAATCGGCAGACTGTTGAGCTTATCCATGCCGCTTTTTTCTTTCCGCTTCGCTGGCATCGGGGAACAGGGGGAGAAGATCGGCCAGATGATTTATCTCTTTGATCTTCATGGTTCCACGATAACCGCTTTTGGAATCTTTTTTCTTCGATGCTGGAATAATCGCTCTGGTAAAACCAAGTTTTTCCGCTTCCTTTAATCTTGCTTCCGTCTGCGAAACAGCCCGTACTTCACCAGATAATCCGATCTCGCCGAAGACAACAGTTCCCGGCGGAACTGGAGTACCGCTCAATGATGACACCAGTGCGGAGGCAACGGTCAAGTCAGCCGCCGGTTCAGATATCTTTAAACCACCAGCGACGTTTAGGTACACTTCTGACCCGGCAAGTGCAAGTCCGCATCGGGCCTCCATAACGGCCATGATCATTGCCAGGCGGCTTGAGTCCCATCCAACAACAGCACGCCGAGGTGTTGCTTGCTGAGACGGTGCAATCAATGCCTGAATTTCGACGAGGACGGGCCGTGTGCCTTCCATTCCAGCAAATACACTGGCACCACTAACATCTCCGTCGTGGTCACTGAGAAACAATTTTGAAGGGTTCGAGACTTCGGCTAATCCTCGTTCGGTCATTTCAAAAACACCAATTTCATCAGCAGGACCAAAGCGGTTTTTGACAGCCCTTAATATCCGAAACTGATGTGAACGATCGCCTTCGAAATACAGCACGGTATCAACCATGTGCTCGAGGATCCGGGGCCCTGCGATTGTGCCTTCTTTGGTCACGTGACCGACGAGAATGACGGCAAACCCCTTGCGTTTAGCAAGGCGGATCAATTCCTGCGCGGATGTTCGAACTTGAGAAACCGTTCCCGGTGCAGAGTCTATACTGTCGACGTACATACATTGGATTGAATCGATGATTACGACACCGGGCGTATCGCCATCATCCAAGGTCGAAACGATGTCACGAACAGACGTCGCTGCAGCCAGTCCTACAGGTGCGGTATCAAGCTCCAGGCGCGCAGCGCGCAACCTGAGTTGATCAATCGCTTCTTCGCCTGAGATATAAGCGCATTGGAACTTTGAAGACAGTGCAGCGGCAACCTGCATCAGAAGAGTTGATTTGCCAATGCCCGGGTCACCGCCAACCAATATGGCAGAACCAGCAACCAGTCCCCCGCCTGTTGCCCGATCAAATTCAGCTATTCCAGAAATCCGTCTTGGCGGTTGTTTTTCTGTACCCTTTAAAGGGACGAATTTAATGCGTCGGCCTTTTTTTACGCCGAGACCTTTAGGCGCGGTTTCAGGCAATACCTCTTCGGTCATTGAGTTCCACGCACCACAGGTTTCGCATCGTCCCGCCCATTTGGCTGAAGATGCGCCACAATCGTTACAAACATAATTGGTTTGCTTGCGGGCCACGGTCAATAATACTCCGTAAATCGGCTCCTGATTAGAGGAATCCCGAGGCTGTTACAACCCGTCATAAATTGTGGTTCTATTCGATGGGGTTAAGAGGTTTATTAGCGAAACCAGGCGTATGGGATATGCCGATTTTTTGTCAATATGGATACCGATTCTCTATGACATGCTTGGTTTCTCTCTCGGTCCTTCAGTTTCGTTCCAACCGTGACCAAGTCTCTCGCAATAAACATTCAATTTATCGATTTCCATTCGGTTTAGGCGGGTCGCCTGCCTAAATTCCTGACGAAACGTTTGAAGTTCGTCATCTAATATGCCGTGTTGCTGTTTCAGTCGTCCAATTTCATCGTTATATGCGTTTTGTAAACGCGTAATTTCTACGGCATGATCATTGATCAGTTCCTGGCGGCGATGACGCTGTTTGTTGTTGATTTCATATACTGACCATAAGGCCGCCGCCGCGACCAAAAAAGACAGTAGAGATAATATAATGCTGACGACCATTGCTTTCTTCCAAAGAATTAACCCGTTGTCGGGCCAGATATGACATCACCCAACGATTCGGCAAAGGTTAACAAATTTCGAAAAATTTGGCTGTGTCGTAGCGCACAGCGCGCTTGTGCGCTCGATTTGAAACGTGAATAAAAAATGATGATATTTCACAATGAGATTGCGTAGCGCCCGACGGTCACTGCGCGTTAGGTAGAACGGCGGAAAAATTTCAAAACATTTTTGGCCGCTTGCAACCCTTTGAAAAGGCCAAGGCCTGTTCGAATTTCGAAGTGTTCAAAATGAAACCTTGAACTTGGCAGGCCGCAATTAGACAGCCCTTCTTTGATTGTATCTCGCATCAGTGCGGGGCCGCAAAAATAGATGTTGGAATTTTTTAATTCAATGTCCGCGTCGTCAAAAACAGTTTGAGCGGTTAAGCGCCCAACGTTTGATGTTTCGATGATATGAAGTGTAAAGTTTGGATTTTTATCAGCAATCTCTTGAAGCTCATTTATGTAAGGCGCGTTTCCACGCGTGCGAATACTGTAAAACAAATGAATGTTTCCGTGGTCGGATTTTTCTAAGTCTCCTGCCCATGACAAAAATGGCGTAATCCCTGCGCCGGCCCCAATCCAGATTTCTGATGCTACATTTTTTCGCCGTTGAAACCGTCCGTAAGCTCCGTATACCTTTGCGCTGGTTCCGACCGTCAGTTTGGAATTCAATGTATCCGTGTAGTCGCCTGCCGCCTTAATAGTGAAACGAAGTTCGCGATCACGAGAGGGCGACTGACTGATTGTAAAAGGATGAGTCTCATCAAGGCCAGGGACATCAAAATTGATGAAAGCAAACTGCCCTGAGAGATGTTGAATGCCACGCCCAACGGGTTTTAATAATATTTCCGCCATATCGCCCAGCCGATTTATTTTTGTAACCTCATAACGCGCCGGCCCCGGAATCAGTGAGGTGTAGAGAAGCAGCATGTATAGGTAGGAGGCGGTGCCCAAAATACAAAATGAAAGGACATAAAGCCCGACGGGATCATTAAGGCTGAACGGTTTCAAAATAAAAATATAATGAAAAGCCCCCAGAATAAAAAATCCGCCAATAAATTTATGAGATGCCCGCCACAAGTGATAGGGGATAAATGTCGTGATGGTAACAACGGTCAGTATCAACATTCCATAATAGGTGATCTCCCCGACATCCTCTGCAATATCATTGAGACCTGATTCACGTCCAAGTCCGTCTATGTCCGCGTCAATAATATCATGCAGACCAAGACAAAGAATACCGCCAAAAGCGAGCCATTTATGCAGAACATAAATTTTATCCTGCCCGCCAAATATGGGCTCAAGTCCTGGCATGCGGGTAATCAAAAATTGCCCAAACCCCATTGCAATTAAGGCGCTAGAACCAAGGTACAAGCTGAACACCTCCGCTGCGGGGTGCAGTTTGGCGAGGTTGATAAACCACGGAATTGGGATCGCTAGAGCCAGGAATATCAGGATTAATCCTAAGATCCGCATTATTCCCCCTATGCCCGCAGCGCCATTTTAATAGGGCCTTCCGTGCGGCCATGAATAAATTGATCGAGATAAGGGTTGCCTGAATTATCGACATCATCCGGCGAGCCAATCCAGATTATCTTGCCGTCATATAACATGGCAATTCGGTCACCGATTTTTTTGGCAGACTGCATATCGTGGGTGATTGTCATTGCCGTTGCACCGATCTTTTGATTGACCGCGACAATCAGATTATTGATGACGTCAGCTGTGATGGGATCAAGGCCTGTGGTCGGCTCGTCAAAGAATATGATCGCCGGGTCAGCAGCAATTGCACGCGCTAACCCGACCCGTTTTTGCATGCCGCCGGAAAGGTCAGCAGGCGACACGTCGATAACGTTGTTGCCCAGTCCGACCAATGTTAGTTTCCCCGCAGCAAAGTCCCGGGCGTGACGCCGCTCAATCTTCTTTTCGGCCAATAAGCCAAACGCAACGTTTTCCCACACGGTTAAACTGTCAAACAAGGCGGACGCTTGAAACAACATTCCAATTTGATTGTTTACCGCCTCGCGCCTGGATTCGCTCAGGCCGATGACGTTTTCTCCGTCAATCTCAATCGTGCCGGCATCTGGCGTAAGCAGTCCCTGAATGCACTTAATAGTGACCGATTTTCCGGTGCCTGATCCGCCAATAATCACAACGGATTCGCCGACGCCAACGTCAAGGTCGACACCATTTAGGACGACTTTTTTGCCAAATGATTTTTTAACGCCGCTTAGGCGAATTTTTGGATTATCTCCGGTCATTTGGAAAAAAAGATCGAGGTTAGAATATAATCGGAACAGAGGATCAGTATGGACGCAGAGACAACGGCATTGGTTGTCGCCATACCAACCCCCTGCGCGCCGCCTTTGGAGTTATATCCGTGATAACATCCCATCAGAGTGATGATAAAACCAAAAGCTGAAGCTTTGACAAGGCCGGAGACAACGTCATCTGTTTCAACAAAACTCCAAGTGTTTTGCAGATAGTTTGATGCGTTGAACCCGAGTTTGTAAACGGCAACAATATACCCGCCGAATACACCAATAATATCAGCCACAAAAACCAGCACAGGCATCATCGTCAAACCGGCAATCAGCCGCGGTGCGACCAAGTATTTCATTGGGTTGGTAGACAGTGTTGTAAGCGCGTCAATTTGTTCGGTTACCCGCATGGTGCCAATTTCGGCCGCCATGGCTGCGCCAATACGTCCAGCGACCATTAATCCCGCCAGAACCGGGCCCAATTCACGGGTGATCGACAGAACAACAACGTTGGCAATTGCGCCTTCCGCTGAAAATCGGGCAAATCCAGTGTAACTTTGCAAGGCCAGAACCATTCCTGCAAATACCGCTGTCAAACCAACGACAGGCAGTGAGTAGTAACCGATTTCGATCATCTGTTTTAAGATGATTCTGGGGTAAAACGGCGGGCGAACACAGTGTTTGATGCCGCTGGCGGTGAATGCGGTCAGTCGGCCAGCTGTGGCTAGAAACGCCAAAAACACTCGGCCAATTGTTTGTAGAAATTTCATTCAGACGTCCCCATTAATATATCTTAACCCCTTTATAGACACGGTGATAGCGTCTGCCCAGAGAGGTCAGTATCTCGTAGCCGATTGTCCCGGCATCATCAGCCATGTCATCCACGGTATGATGCGGGCCAATCAATTCAACCCATTGCCCCGGCGCTGCAAGATGCTTTGGTACGTCGCTTACTTCAAGCGTGATTAGATCCATCGATACGCAGCCAATGATTGGAATACGATGATTGCCAATGTATACGCATGAGTTGTTTGATAAAGAGCGCGGAATGCCGTCCGCGTAGCCTATTGCAATTGTTGCGACCCGCGCCGGTTTGGTTAATATATGGGTTGCGCTATAACCAACGGTGTCTGAGGCGCTGGCGTCACGTACCTGAACGATCCGCGCGCGCAAGGATACAACGCTTTTCATCGGATTGGGTTTCGAAGGCGTCGGGTTGATACCGTATAGGGCGACCCCAGGACGGGCCAAATCGAAGTGATAGTCCGAACCGAGAAAAATTCCGGACGAGTTGCAAAATGACGCCCGGCCCGCTGGAATCGCGCCCCTTAATTTTTGAAACGCTGACAATTGATCGATATTTTGCGTTGCTTTGGGATCATCCGCCGATGCTAAATGGCTTGCGATTAAGCGGATATCCATACCCTCAATTAAACTCAAGTCATCGCACAAGACTTTTTGCTCGCCTGGTGGCAGTCCTAATCGCAACATACCGGTATCAAGATGAATATCGCAAGGACGCGGTTGCTCACCACAGTATTGCCTCCAGCGCTCGATATCTTCCAGACTACCCAACATCGGGATTAAATTAAATTCAATAAAGGTGTCTTCTGACCCCGGCGTCACGCCGTGAAGAACATGGACCTCGCACTCAGGAAGGACTCTGCGCAGCCGGATAGCTTCATTAACATGAGCGACAAAAAATACGTTGCAGCCAGCATCAGCAAGCGCAGGGCCAACTTTTTCGGAACTCAGGCCATAGGCGTCCGCTTTGACGACCGCTGCACATTCAACGTCGCCAAGATGTTGTTTGAGCGTCATGTAATTTGCCGTAACGGCATCAAGATCAATGGTCAAAACAGCGCCAGCTAAATGCTGCGGGATGTCAGGGTATAAAATGTCTGAACTCATTTAATCTGTTTAACGGGCTCATGGCCCTTGTTCAATGGCGATTTGGCCGATCTTTAATGAGTGAACTATTGGTGCGGGCCCCCGGTGGTCACAATAGGGCTGTCGATCGCCTTGCGCGGTAGCTCAATCCGAGCGGCCTAGTACCTTTGAAGAGGAACAGGGATATTAGAACTATCTTTGAGGGTTATCAAAAAAGGCACCGGTCCGGGTTTTCATGAACGCATCCAAATTGATGTCTTCCTGTTTAAGAAACCCCTGAGACGGCAAGGTTCCGTCGCGGACCATTTCAATCACTGAACAAACGGATGCAGACGTTGTCCAGGCGATGGCGGTCCTTGATGCCCCGGAGATTTCCATCGGGTAATAGGCCCGGACAAACTCTTTTCTGTTCAAACGGCCGTCTGTTTGCCCTTCTGCGGAGGCGTGAACGTAGACAACGTCATCATCAACAGGTGGTTTGGCGTTGGTCAATATCGCCCCCGCTTCCTCACGTCTTTCGCGCATGAGCAGTTCGTGAAAAAAGAAATTCATTAAATCAACATGTCCGGGGTAGCGCATGGTTTTGTAATCGAGATTATCAATTTTCCCTGCATAGGTTTCGCACATGGTGCCAAGGCCGCCTGATGTGGTAAATGCCTCCAGTTTAACACCATCGACATAAATCGCTTCAACCCACTCCATCGCCGAAACCCATTTGTGCTGTCCCTCTTCGATCACTTCGCAATCGTTCAGGTATTCATTGACCACCCCTTCAGGGGACCAGTTAAAAGCGTATCCCAAAAGGCCGGTCGGGTTCTGAGGAAGGGCACCAACACGAAGTTTGATTGAACGCACATTATCAAACTGATTGGCCAAATGAGCGCCAACAATACCAACAAACCCCGGCGCCAATCCACCCTGCGGTGCCATCAGTCCTTTTGACGTTTCGCTTAACTTACGAATGGCCTGGGTGGTGGGTACATCTTCGGTCAGATCAAAGTAGTGAATTCCGAGACCATGTGCTGCGCCGGCGACATCTTTGTTCAAGTGATAGGGCAGGCATGACAGGACGGCATCAAATGGTTTCAGGGTTTCGGAAAAGGAGGCCTTGGTTGCCATGTCGTGAATTTCGACTGAAAAAGGCAGAGATGTTCTTAATTGGCGGTTATCAATGCCGGTGACATTAAAACCCGATTCGTGAAGCAACACTGCCGCCAGCGTGCCGACTTTACCGAGACCAAGAACCGCAATATTTTGAAATCCCATTATTCACTCCCCCAGGTGGCGCGTTAAGTATTGGAGGCGGATTGAAACGCACCCTATCGTGAATGTCACGCGCTATTGAACACTTATATTTGCGGTAATTTCACCGGTAAATTATCGCTCGTTATGATAGGGGTCGAGATCACCAAAACGGGCGAAGGCACCAGTGAACTGGAGTTTGACATCACCGATTGGACCGTGCCGTTGTTTGGCAACAATAAGGTCGGCAATACCTCTGATCGAGTTTAATGCTTCTTCCCATTTTGCTTCCCGCTCATGGAGCTTGCCTTCATCTTCTTCAACTCGGCGCCCGGGTTTTTTACGTTCCATATAATATTCTTCGCGGTAAACAAACGTCACAACATCAGCATCCTGCTCGATCGATCCTGATTCGCGCAAATCGGACAGTTGCGGACGCGGCGGCTCTCGGCTTTCAACAGCGCGGGATAGCTGCGATAGGGCGATCACCGGCACGCTCAATTCTTTTGCCAGGGTTTTGAGGCCACGGGTGATTTCGGAAACCTCATTAACGCGGCCATCATTCTTGCCTGGGTTGCCAGAAATCAATTGCAGATAATCAACAATAATCAGGCCGAGGTTATGCTGGCGTTGAAGGCGTCGGGCGCGGGTCCGCAGGGCACTGACGGTCAGGGCTGGTGTGTCGTCGATGAAGAAGGGAATGTCATGAAGGGTTTGCGCACATTGGGCGAGGGTGGTGAATTCCTCGTTACTCAAAAGCCCTTTCCTCATTTTGTCAGATGGAATTTCGGACTGTTCAGACAGAATACGGGCGGCCAATTGTTCCGCTGACATTTCCAGTGAAAAGAACCCAACAACGGCGCCTCGTTCACCTTTACTGTAGTGGAAATCTTTTGCTGCGTTATAGGCGATATTGGTCGCAAGTGCTGTTTTTCCCATACTCGGTCGGCCGGCAAGAATGATCAGATCAGACGGATGCAGGCCACCAAGCAGGGTGTCGACATCTTTAAGGCCGGTGCTGGTGCCGGCCAGTCCGCCTTCGCGCCGGTGCGCCGCATCGGCAGACGAAATGGCTTCGATGATTGAAGTTTTGAAATCCTGAAACCCACCTTCGTAATCACCCGCCGTCGCCAGGTCGTATAAATTCTGCTCTGCTGTTTCGATCTGCCGTGTGGCGATCTCATCAATTTCCCCGCCGTAGGCGCGGTTGACCATGTCTTCGCCGAGGTTAATCAATTGGCGTTTGAGAAACAAATCGTAGACGATGCGCCCATACTCACCAGCGTTGATAACACTGGCCGCTGCGCCCGCCAGCTCGCCAAGGTAAGCCGGGCCGCCAATTTCGGCGAGATTCTGGTCGTGCTCAAAAAATCGCTGAAGGGTAATCCCGTCGGCGACCTGACCGCGTTCAATCAGTTTGGTAATGGCTTCATAAATTTGCCCGTGGCGTTCATAGGCGAAATGTTCGGGGCGCAAATATTCGCTAACCTTTTCATGCGCCCGGTTGTTGAGAAGGATCGCGCCAAGCAAACCTTTTTCCGCCTCAAGGTTATGCGGCATGGTGCGCAGAACTGTGGCAGGAAGTGTTGTTACGTTATTATCCACCGTGCCGTCATGAACGGGCTCTCCATCAGGAAAATCGGCGGGCGGAATGTCGAGGTCTGTATCCATGGGATCCTTGCCGGTTTCGGCGTCAGTAAGGTTATCAGTATCAGTTGGCGGCGGGGGCAGCGTGGTTGGCATGAGCGGGACAATACTGCTGACATTCTGCAGTTGATATCTGGAAAAGATAAAGCAGCGGGGATAAAAGTGAGGTCAACCGATGACGCTGTGGATAATGGGGACAACTACCACATTTTTTTACTGTTTGGTGAAAAGTCTCATTTGACTTTTTATTCACTGTTGATGTTGCGTGATTGTAGAGGTTCATTTTAATGTGTGGATTGTATATGCCTTATTAAAAACAATCACACGATTTGTGCGCAAAGCTGACCGGAATACAAATGTTTAAATTTGGTTCAGATTAGTCGATCTAGGCCACCTTCCATTTTTATTTGAGTGTACAAATTTCTCTGGTGAAGCGGGATGATGTGTTTGCTTAATTAGGTGACCAATGCCGAGCTGAACCGTCCGGCAACGTTATGGCGCACCAACCCTCCTCACCGCTAGATATTGTTTTGAAGTAACTATCTATACGGGTTTTTCCTGACTATTCTCTCTCACTAAACCCGCTAGTGTGTACCAATAAATTACCAATCTTGAAATTAGGTCAGCACGTCCAAGACGGTACGGGGCTCACGGGAAAACTAATTCCATCTGCCCCTAATTAGTCTGCGCGGCAAACATAATTTTTCTTTATCTACAAAAGCCTGAAGGACGAACAATGCAAATGCGCCTAAAGTCGAAGTTAATTCTCGCATTTTTACTTGTTGGGTTAATTCCGTTTTCAGTGGTTACCGCGGTATCCATATACAACAGCAATGCTGCTCTCTCGGAGGCCGCTTTCAATCAATTGAAGGGGGTTCGCGGAATTAAAAAAACACAAATTGAAAATTTTTTTGCCGACCGGCGCGGAGACCTGAGTGTGCTTACGCAAACTGTATCGACGCTGCGGCATGAAGCCTTTCAAAAACTAAAAGCCGTTCGGCAAATCAAGAAGAACGCAATCGAAAGTTATTTCAACAATATACGCGGTCAAATTGTCACATTCTCACAGGACCGAATGATTATTGATGCGATGACAGAATTTGACGCGGCTTTTAAAATTGTACGCCAGGAAAACCGTTTATCGGAAGTAACGTTGGCGCAAATGAAATCGGATGTTCTAGGGTATTACGGAGTTCAGTTCGGGCCCGAATATGTGGCACAAAACGATGGCAACAAGGCAGACATCAATTCAATGTTGATTGGTCTTAATGACGATACTCTGGCCCTCCAGTATGACTATATCGTGGCCAACCCAAACGCACTAGGCGAGAAACACAAACTAAACCGCACATCGGCACAGACGGAATACAATCGTCTTCATGAAAGTTACCATCCCTCAATCCGGACCTTTCTAGAAGAATTTGGATATTATGACATCTTTCTCGTCGATGCCGAAAGCGGCCATATTGTTTATTCCGTTTTCAAGGAGTTGGATTTTGCCACATCTCTTTTAACCGGGCCTTATGCCAACACAAACTTTGGGCAGGTCTTTCGCGAAGCCAAAAACCTTAAAAAAGGCGATTCTTTTGCTTTTACAGATTTCAAACAATACCTGCCGTCGTACGACGCTCCGGCCAGTTTTATCGCTTCGCCGATATATGACAACGACAGACTTAAAGGCGTACTAATCTTTCAAATGCCGCTTGACCGGATGTCGGCGATAATGACTGAGCGGGTAGGCCTTGGCAAAACCGGGGAAACCTATCTTGTTGGTCCCGATAAGCTAATGCGTTCAGACTCGTACCTTGATCCAAAAAACCGTAGCGTACAGGCATCGTTCCGCTATCCCGATAAGGGAACGGTTAATACCAAAGCTGCAATTGCTGCGCTGAATGGCAAAACGGGCACCGAAATTATTATCGATTATAACAATAATCCCGTGCTTTCAGCTTACGCGCCGGTTGATATTCTTGGCGTTAAATGGGGTATTTTGGCCGAGATCGACGTTGCTGAAGCGTTCGTACCAACCGATTCTTCGGGGCAGGAGTTTTACGCCCAGTACATTGAAAAATATGGTTATTACGATCTGTTTCTGATGAATCCAGATGGTCATGTGTTTTATTCGGTGACGCACGAACCAGATTATCAAACCAATATGGTGAGCGGGAAATTCAAGTCTAGTGGGCTTGGAAAACTGACCCGTGATGTTTTGAAATCGGGTTCTTACGGCATGATAGATTTTGAACCGTACGCGCCAAGCAACGGTGTCCCAGCGTCATTTATCGCCGAACCCGTGGTGAATGGCGGTAAAGTTGAACTCGTCGTGGCCCTTCAGCTATCACTTGATTCAATTAATGCAGTTATGCAACAACGCGACGGAATGGGTGAAACGGGCGAGACCTATTTGGTCGGACTGGACAAGTTGATGAGATCGGATTCCTTCCTCGATCCTGATAATCACTCCGTCAAAGCATCCTTTTCCAACCCGTCGAGAGGGCGGGTCGACACGGAGGCCGTCACCGCTGCATTGTCCGGTACAACGGGTGCCAAAATACTGACGGACTATCGAGGGAACTTAGTGCTTTCAGCGTACGCACCACTAAAGGTAGGTGACACCACGTGGGCTATAATCGCTGAAATAGACAAGTCAGAGGCATTTGCGTCAATCGCGAAAATGGAAATATTGATGGCTGTAACAGCGCTAGCAGGCATAATCGCAACCGTCATAGCAGGCTATTTATTTGCTAAGGGAATGGCGAAACCCATATTGGGAATGGCGTATTCAATGAGCGAACTGGCGAACGGGAATCTGCAGGTTGATGTCCCCTTGCTTGGTCGATCAGATGAAATTGGTGAAATGGCCTCAGCGGTACAAGTGTTTAAGGAGAATGCGATTCAGGTTCAGGGACTTGAAAAAGAACGCCAACAAGATCACGAGAACCGTAAAGTGGAACGCAGCGTACTCATGTGCGAATTGGCGGACAACTTCCAACGTAAAATCGGTAATGTGGTCCAATCAGTCGCCGCCGCTGCAACCCAAATGCAGTCTTCCGCCGAGGTTATGACGGCAACGGCAGAACAAACCAGCGTGCAAGCCGACGGCGTCGCAATGGCATCTGGTCAGGCGGCAGCCAATGTACAAACAGTGGCGACAGCGGCAGAGCAACTGTCGAGCTCAATCAACGAGATTTCCAAGCAGGTACACCATTCTCTATCCGCCAACCAAGATGTTGTATCCAAAGCCAAATTATCTCAAAACACGGTTCATGAGTTGGTTCAATCCGCAGATAAAATTGGGGAAGTGGTTGAATTGATCTCGGACGTCGCCGAACAAACAAATCTCTTGGCCCTGAACGCAACCATCGAAGCCGCTCGCGCCGGTAGTTCGGGCAAGGGATTTGCCGTCGTTGCCTCCGAAGTCAAAACTCTCGCCAGTCAAACCGCCCAAGCGACTAAGGAGATTCGTGGTCAAATTTTCAATATACAAAATGTCGCTCAAAATGCTGCAATATCATTAAAGGATATCGGCGATAGCATTGCAGTGGTTAGCGAAAATACAACAAGCGTTTCTTCCGCCGTTGAGCAGCAGGATGCCGCAACACAGGAAATTTTCCGTAACGTTGAACAGGCGGCAGTAGGTACTCAGGAGGTATCCACAAGTATTGTCCTGGTTACTCAGGGGGCATCAGAAACGGGATCTGCGGCCACCCAGATCCTGTCTGCCGCGGCTGAACTGGCGCTGCAATCAGAACGACTGAACGTTGAAGTTGATATTTTCCTTGGTGAAGTTCGTAAAGATGCCGGCGCTATATAGGGTTCCAGATAGGGTTCCAGCGATAATTTCGATATGGCTTCTGCGAACCCCAATAGCGTGATAATGAGTGGCGGCTCCGACCATTTCTATAATGAAATGCAGGATCATGTCGATTATCGAGTGTGTTTGCTGAAACACTACTATGACCCGGTATCGACTTAAGCCCGACGTGCGAACCACAGATGTACACCGAGTCGAGAAACTGACCGAGGGACGGAACTGCTTTTATGGGGCAACGACGGACCCTGTTAGCCTATCAAGGGTTCACCTTAGGAGAGCTAAACAGACGTAATCAAGAATAGCCTCAGAAAATGACGTAGAATAAACGAAAACGGCGCCCCCCGGGTGTTCCCAAGGTGCGCCGTTCTCAATTACTTATGAAGGCAGTTTATTAAGCTTTTGATTCTTCGTCTTCTGATGCCGCGTCGTCTGCCGCAATGTCTTCATCAGCGGCGCCGGCTTCACCGTCGTCACCAACGCTGACGTCGACACCGTCATCGAACATGGTGTCGGCTTGTTCCAGTACGGCGTCGTTAGCGGCTTCTTCTGCTTCTGCGTGCGCTTCCTGCTCCGACATCGACATCATGGCTTTACCGGTGCTGGCCTGGACTTCGGCTTCTTCGGCAGAGCGCGCGACATTGGTCGTAATTGTCGTCGAGACTTCTGGATGAAGGGCAACAACAACATCATGGAGGCCGAGTGTTTTGATCGGCGTGTCGAGGCGAACCTGCTGGCGCGATACGGTAAAACCGTCTGCCGTTAACTGATCGGCAACATCACGTGCATTAACTGAACCATAAAGCTGCCCGGTATCACCAGCCTGACGAACGAGAACGATGGTCACACCATCCATTTTTCCGCCGACGGCGTCGGCTTCTTTTTTCTGGGTCAGATTATCTGCTTCAAGCTGAGCGCGGTCTTTTTCAAACCGTTCTTTGTTCGCCGCAGTAGCGCGAACTGCTTTGCCTTTAGGCAGCAGGAAGTTACGAGCATACCCTGGTTTGACGCTAACTTCGTCACCCATCTGGCCCAATTTTTCAATTCGTTCCATCAGAACTACTTGCATTTTTCTTCTCCTCAATCGCCCTCTCGGGCACTGCGCCTCATAAAGGCGGTAAATTCTATTCGTCTTCGCCGGACTTGGGGCCGACATCTAAATTCTCTGATCGTTCCCGAAGACCGACCCATAGCTCCGTTACGCCGACGCCGGCGACCACTATCGCGGCCCAGCCCGACAAAAGTACAACCAGATAAACTCCAAACAGTACAGCGCCTGTTGCAGATACCCGGCGGGCCAGGGTGTGAATTACCGCAAGCCCAAGGAAGAAATAAGGAATTGCCATGACCAATGCTGTATTGCGGCCAAGATATCCTAAGTCTTCCATCCCCAACAAAGGCCCTGTCAGAGCTGCTCCTGCAGAGAGGACCAGCGGCCAAGACGCCCATTGGGGCAAAGACAGCTCCGCATAGGCGGGGCTTGGTCTCAAATTCTGCCCCATACGGACCAGAATTTTTTGGGCGATAACGGCATTAAACACCGACATAAGCACCCAGCTTGCACCAACAGCGCCCGGAAAAATCGGCAAGATCATTTCGATCATGCGACTGTTCTGAACGCCACCAGTCATCGGAACTAAAGCCTGAAATGCTTCACCAATTTGGGCGTTAAGCATCTCTTTCAGTCCCTGGTCTCCAGCGCTGAAATGACCAAGCAGGATAAAACCTGAAGCCAACACTGCCAGAGCGGCGAGCGCAGGACCGATGGGATACCATACGGCGCCTGACTGATCACCAACCTCACCATTAAAGGCCGATGGGCGTTGTAACATCACAAAACGTGCAACAGTCCAAGCGGGTAGGGCATACATTAGCCCGTAAACTCCCGCCAACAACAATCCGCCCAATACGCCGGTCGCGATGAAACCGGTACCTGCAGCGATTGTTGCCGCCTTCGGCCCTTTTCCCAGCCCGACCAAAAGGATCGGAACCGGAGCAAGGTATACAAAAACCAGCGCAAAGGCTGATCCGCCGAGAAAGGCCATTGAAGCAAACGCGCTCAACAAGCCACCTGCGATGGCGACTAATATGTCGCGGTGCATAGATCTTCTCGGACTTTTAGGTCCGCTCCCTCAGGACAGGACGTAAGGCAACAAGGCGAGAAAACGTGCCCGCTTGATTGCTTTCGCCAACTGACGCTGTTTCTTTGCAGAGACCGAGGTGATGCGGCTTGGAACGATTTTACCGCGCTCAGAGGTGTAACGGCCAAGCGTTTTGACATCTTTATAGTCAATCGCTGGGGCGTTGGGGCCTGAAAACGGGCAACTTTTCCGGCGCCGGAAGAACGAAAGCCGGCTTGGTGCTGATGAATCTTCGCTCATGATTCTGCTCCTTTTTCAGCAGTATCGTCAGCCGGTGCCACGTCCGCTGCTGGCGCCGCTTCCGATGCTGCTGCGGGAGCAGCGTCCGCTGCTGGCGCCGCTACGGGTGCCTTGGCATCAACAGTGCCCCCATCTTTGGCGCCATCGCGATCAAAACGACCACGACCGCGTGGACGTTCGTCGCCGCGATCTTTATTGCGCATGACGACCGACGGGCCTTCTTCATGCTCATCAACTGCCAGCGTCAGGTATCGAAGAACATCTTCGTTAATGCGCATCTGGCGTTCCATCTCATGCAGGGCCGGAGCCGGTGCATCGATGTTGAGCAGCATGTAATGCCCCTTACGATTTTTTTTGATTTTGTATGCCATCGAACGAAGACCCCAGGATTCGCGCTTGGCGATGGATCCACCGGCTTCGGTGATGACAGACTCAAATTGTTCGGTAAGACCTTCTACTTGCGTAGAGGAAATGTCCTGGCGTGCGATAAACACGCATTCATATAAAGCCAACTTTGTCTCCTTCCTATGGATTATCTCAGCCTGAAATTCAGGTATAGCCGGGCCGTCCCGGCAGGAAGCTTTAAGGTCGCGCACTATACACAGTTAAATAGGGCGTGCAAGCGCTTCAAACAGCTGATTTTTCGGATCATAAATCCGTTGATATATTGGTGCGTTTAAATCGAAATTTCGGTGATTAATGATCTTGGTCTATAGAGACGCTAAATGGTCTTTGGCATTAAAGTAGGGGAGATTATCCTGGGAAGAACACCCTATCATCGCCAATCGTTCGGCAATTTTAATTGCTTTTTGATATTTCCGGTCGCATTCGGTAACTGAATGATTGTTGAACACATCCCCGCATAGTGAAATACCGAAATGTGCCTGAAGTGTGCGCACCTTGGTCCCGGCTAACATACCATCTGCGATGTCAGAAAGATCAAAGTCCTCCTGCTTAACAATCTGGAATTTGTTTTCAACCAAATAGGAGCGGATACGCGCTTCCGCCGCGAGCGCAGCGTCCCAATAGTCGGATTCTGATTGTGTTTTTTCTCCGGAAACTTCAGTAAATGCCATGCAGAAGGCTAAAAACACCTGCTCTTTGGCTGTCGCTGATTTCCACGCGGTTTTGTCGAGGCTGCTCCACACGGAGACATTCATCTCTCCATACACTTTAGGGACACGTTCAAAAAACAGGGTGTGCAGTTTATTTTCGTTCAGCGAACTGTCGAGTTTTTGTTCTTTGTAGATATCAATTGCGGCATATGTTCCGCATACGGGACAGGTTTCGTTTTCGAACATATTCTTCATATAAACGTGTGAGCAGCGCATTCCGTTTGGCAATTCGTTTTTGCACAGCAAATAGGTTTCAGGCTCGTCTTCGTCATCCTGCTGCTGACCGATCCAATTGAAGCGGTTTAAAAACTGCATATAAGAGCGTCGGTGACTCCACAGGCTCCATTCCAGCTTTTCGACCGGCCCGAAGGTGCTCCAGTTCGAGCTGACATCTATGACAATACATCTGTCTTTTCCGGGCGCCGAGCGCAACCCACGACCAACGGACTGTCCCCACAGCACCTTTGATAAGGTTGGGCGAAGATGTACGATAATGTTGCAATTTGGATTATCCCACCCTTCCGCCAGAACACCAACGGAGACCATTGCTTCGATATGTCCGCGCTCATGGGACTCTAGTAGCGCCATACGCTCTTTGAGCGGCGTCCCTGCGGTTACGATGGCGGCCTCAATGCCAGCCTTTCGAATGCTATCAAGCGTTGCTTCGGCGACACTGATGTCAGCGCAAAACCAGGCCGAGACGGGTTTTGATGGCAGTTTTAACCGCTCTTCCTGATAACTCCAAAGTGCATAATCAATCATTGATGATTTGATGATCGCGGGTGCCAGCGTGGCGACAGGGAAGTCACCGGAACTAATGTCGATGCTATTAAGATTGAGGTCATGTACAAAATGTGGGCGATAGATCGGCTGAACCAAAACACCTTCGGCAATCAGATCCTCGATATTTGCGCAATCAATAATAGCGTCAAACGCAAGATTGAGCTGGTCTCGTTGATCGCCGGTTCGGCGCTCGGGAGAGGCTGTCAGTCCCATTAGCTGAGCCGACGGTTTGCCATCATTTATGAAGTCGTCAAGGATCCACTTATACCCTTTGCCGTTTGGCGATACACGATGTGCTTCATCAACGATAATCAGGTCAGCTTTTAAAATTGCATCCGCCAATATCGATTTTGCGCGCATACTGGTCGACAGTAGTACGTCATACCCGTCAAATGCTGATCCGGTGTCTGAAACCGCGAGCTTGCGAACGGAATGCTTTTTACTTAGGGCTTGTTCCAGCTGTTCCAGAAGGACCAAACGGTGGCATAAAACGACAACTTTTTTGTCTTTATAGAACCGTTCAATAATCTCGCTCGCAAGCACAGTTTTTCCAGCGCCTGTTGGCGCCTTTAAAATGAATCGGCGATGCTGTTTTAAAATCAACGGAAACTTTTCGATGATTTTTTGTTGCCAATTCCTCAGTTGCATAGGTCGCCTATATCAGTAAATGGATGCCCGCCATTGTGGCGGTGCCTCGTCCCAATTATCAGGGTGGGTGCTCTATAGCGACGTGCTCAACAAAACGCCAGCAAGAGACGCATTTTTATTAATGAAAAATTTTATTGGATGTATCTTCACCTGAACAAAGTAAAGGTCGAGCGCATTATGCAATTACGAAATATACCACACTATATTGTATCGAGATGGATTGATAAAGAAAAGCTGATAGCGTGATGATAGGGGGAGAATTTTATTGATCATCGCCCGATCGCCGCAATCTTTCATACCGTAAAATACCTCTTTAAGGCGATTAAGGACCATATTCCCTCTGCGATCAAAAAAGGAGTCGAATCGATTAGGAAAGCATAATAGGCGGCAAGTGCACACCCCGCAGAAAAGCTCAATATGAAATACCTGTGTCGATGTTCAAGGGCATAACTGGCCACCATGATTGTTACAGATATTAACCCTAGGTTTGTGGTTAAATTTTCCAATTATCATACCTTATTCTTTATTGGTGTTTGTCCCATTGTACGGTTAATTCGGTGTTTAGAATAGTTTGATGCACAAACCTAAACATTAAAATTTCTCTGCCGTGAGGCCAACCATTACTATCAGAAATTGAAATTTGGGAGAAATATTCAAAATGTTCCTTTTAATGGTGCCCGGTTAGGCAATATAAATGCAGTCAAAATCTGAATTTGAAATGCTAAATACAAACGGTACATAAGTGCTGCGTAACTTATGATTTAGAAGGAATTGGGATTTTATGAAATGAGGATTGAATGGCGACGATAGATTGGAAGTCTTTAAATATTCTTATCGTTGACGATGACAAAGCACAACGACGGCTGCAGGAGTTGATACTCAACCAGATGGGCGTCCAAAAGGTTCGACCAGCGAAGAACGGCTTATCTGCATTGATCGAACTGGCGTCAGGCGAGATGTTATTCGATTTGGTGATATCTGATCTTGATATGCCAACAATGAACGGATTTGATTTTGTTGAAAAATTAAGAAACGGACCGGACAATATAAATTCAAATATCCCCGTAATTATTGCCACCAGCCATCGCGAACACGACAATGTGCAAAAAGCATTAAAACTTGGCGTGCAGGGATTCTTGGCCAAACCGATAAACGAGGCGAAACTCAGGATGGCAATTACGCGGGCGCTCGGCGGTTGAGTCATAAATTACCGTTCCTGGGCAAATATTGACGGAAAATTTTGAGTGCTCAGTCGGGAGCCTTTGGAAGGCTGATCGTGAACGTTGTTCCTTGTCCTTCAATGCTGTTGACGTCAATTTTCCCGTTTTGTTTTTCTGTCAGTTCTTTGCAGAGATGTAACCCCAGCCCCGTACCTATTTCACCAGCCGTGCCGACCGTTGACGTCTTTTGATCCAGCTGAAACAAACGGTCGACCTTGTTTGGAGACATCCCGACGCCGGTGTCGACGACATCAATATCAATCCAATCATCATATTGGGCAGTTTTTACTGTGACGGTACCACCGGGTTTTGTAAATTTAATGGCATTGACGATAAGGTTGCGAAGTGTGGTATCAAGCATAGCATCGTCGGCGAGTGCAAGCAGTGGCTGTCGTCCATCATCAATGAGTTGGACACCTTTTTCTTCGGCAATTTGGGTGAATAATGCGATATTTCCTCCCAACATTTTCACCAGTTCGACCGGCGCCAAATCAATGTCCATCTTACCCATTTGAAGGCGCGACCAATCTAGTAAATTTTCCAATAACTCAAATACGCGTTTGCCGGATTCGTGAACAGTTGCGGCATATTCAATTACGCTCTCGGCATCTGATGTTTTTGCCATGGTCTCTAAAATACTGGAATAGCCGAGAAGGGCATTAAAAGGTCCTTTTAGATCGTGCGCGATAATTGAAAAAAATTTGTCTTTTTGCTCGTTCATTTTCTCGAGTTCATCGCGCTGTGTCTCAATCTCCTCTTCGGCCAGTTTGCGCGCCGTGATGTCAGAATAAGTAATGACCAGCCCGCCATTTTGAGTTTGCTGGGCAATTACATCGTACGTGCGTGCATTCCTAAAGATGATATCGGTCCGCGCAGCGTCCTCACCCCACAGTATATTAATTCTTTCATCTGTTATATCCTCGACATTACCGTCGCCATATCGGCCACGCGCGGCGGTTTCCAAGATCATTTCCCGGATTGGCCGGCCGACAATCAGCATATCTTCCGAGTGCCGCAATATCTCCTGGAACTGTTGGTTCCAGGCCAGCAGATTTTTATCAGCATCAAACATCACCACTCCTTGAGAGACATTCTCAAGGACATCTCGAATAACCTTTTCGTTGTCCGTGATAATCTGTTCGGCGCGCTTGAGGTCGGTGAAGTCAACATTGACGGTTCCTAATCCAATCACCTCGCCATACGATGAATTTATGGGGAAGCGCGTGCTGATAACGGTTCGTGTGTTTCCGTCGGGGTAAGATAAATCAAGTTCACTGGACTGTACGGATTGTGCGTCTATGGCGTGCCGGTCCAGCGCATCAAACTCTTCCGCCTGATTGGGTGAATAGATGTCAAACACCGTTTTACCAAGGACTTCCGAGCGTTTAAGACAGACCCATTCCTCAAATCGCTTGTTAACAAAAAGAAATCTGCCCTGTAAATCTTTGAGGGTTACAAATTCCGGTAAATTATCGGCCAGGGCGCGCATGATTTCCTGGCTTTTACGGAGTTCTTCTTCCGCCCGTTTGGCCCGCATTTCCGCTTCAACCTGATTGGTAACTTCTTTACCAGTTCCCCGGTAACCTTGAAACCTACCTGCGCTATCGTAGATCGGGCGGCCACTGGTCGAAACCCACTGGCGCGGGCCATCGGCACTTTCAATAGAATATATTAAGTCGCGAAATGATTGACGTGTATTAAGACATTTTATATGCGTTTGCCATATTTCGTTGTTAGGATCAGACGTCATTTCAATTCGGGTTTTCCCAATAGAAATGTTTCTTAAACCACCGAGAATGTGTTTGACCTGATCCGATACAAATGTGAACCGGTGTTCAGTGTCGGTTTCCCATACCCAGTCTGAAGTTGATTCGACATAATCCTGAAACCGTGCCTGACTTTTTTGAAGTGCTTCTTCTGCTGTTTTTCGACTTGTGACATCACGGGCGACTGATTGAAATTCGACGGCGCCACCATCGTCGTCAAACGTTGCGGTATCGGACCACTCGAAGAACCGTATAGTACCGTCCGCACGCCGAAGACTGTTTTCGAATGTTTGATCTTGGTTGTTGGGGGTGAAGGTTAAGAGATGATTCTTGAGCGCCTCAATTTCTTCATCCGGTACGTCATTAAAAATAGATTGTCCTAGGGGGCGTTCTCAATCATCTAAGCCAAATCACGGTGGCTGCCAGTTGTAGCATGGACAGGTAGTTTCGAGCCAGCCGTTC